>Ga0315284_10000353_pt1 | contig 62620 bp, 51 predicted proteins | sample YL17G09_16_MG_FD_203696 | JGI IMG/M metagenome (GOLD analysis project Ga0315284, IMG submission 203696) | Sediment microbial communities from Yellowstone Lake, YNP, Wyoming, USA - YL17G09_16 | ecosystem: Environmental > Aquatic > Freshwater > Lake > Sediment | place: USA: Wyoming | collected...
GGGTCGAGCCGCGCCTCTCGCCGGTCTCAAGGTCGATCGTCGCGAGTCCGACGCCATCGGTGCATGTGTAGCAGTGCCTTCCATCGAGCACAAAATCGTTCTTGGGGTTCCTCGCGGCCATCTTGAACGAGTGAGGGCACCTCCTCATCGACTCCTCGACCAGGTACTTCGGGATCTTTGCGACCTTGGTCTTCTCGTCGACATCGGCTCCAGCCTCCTTGAGGAGTCTCCTGCCCTCGTCGCTCACGACCTTGATGCCCATCTTCTCGAGCAGGTAGAGCGAGTTGACGTGGATCGCCTCCGCGCTCTTCGGCTCCATCACTTCGAACCGCTTCATGCCGAAGTGTCCTATCTTCATGGGTTCCGTTGCCATCTCCTCACGCTCCCTTCCCGAGCAGCTGCTTTGCGAGCTCAGATGCCGTTCCAGCATCCGCGCAGTAGTGAGCCCCGATCTCCTTTGCCCATTCCTCCGAGACGGCTGCACCCCCGACCATGAGAGGCGCCTTCACCCCAGCCGACCTGAGCGCGTCCACGATTTCCTTCTGCCCATCGACAGTCGTGGTCATGAGAGAAGATGCGCCCACGATTCCGGCGCCCACTTCCTTCGATTTCGACACGAATGTCTCAGTCTGAGCGTCCTTGCCGATGTCGTGCACCTCGAACCCTCCGGCCTCGAGCATGATCTTCACGAGGTTCTTGCCGATGTCGTGTATGTCGCCCGCGACGGTCCCAAGCACGAAGTTGGCGGTCGAGTGCCTCTTCTCCTTGCTCCTCTTGAGCTCGGGCTCCAGCAATCTGATCGCTTCCTCCATGATGCTGGCGGCGTAGATCAGCTCGACGACGAACATCTCCTTCTTCGCGAACTTCTCGCCTACCTCTCTGATCCCTCTCGAGAGCGCGTCGATGGCCTCCACCGGGCTCACGCCCGCGGCGATGGCTTTCTTCGCGCCCTCGACCGCGCCCCCCTGATCAAGAGTCTTCACACTGTTCTCCAGCTCGTTCAAGATTGACTGCTTGTCTGCCATGATTTCCACCTTTGTTGAGATGAACTTGAATTGAAATCCTTCAAATCCGACTTTTAAGAAGTTTCAATGCTAGGTTGATGAGAGAATCACTGCAAGTTCTTTCCGACCTGGACACCTGCTCCGCCATGAAGCAAGAGAAGCATGAGAGGGGAACTCTGTTCTATCGAATTCAAGCGCAACATCATCGTCTCAACCCTCTAGTCCAGATCTGCTAGCGAATTCGCGTCGGTCCGACTGAAATTGGTATTGCGCAATCCGTACTTAAGAGTTGACGGTCTTGCGCTCTCGGAATCCCCTAAACGTCAAAATCTACATAAACGCGTAGAATGTCCTAAACGGCACACGGAGGGAAAACATGGACGAAGTGAAGACTTTCAGTCTCCCGAAATTGGCGTATGGATACGCGGACCTAGAGCCGTTCATATCCGAGGAACAGCTGAAGATACACTACGAGAAGCACCACCAGGGCTATGTCAACGGCGCGAACAACATTCTCGCCAAGATGGACAAGGCCAGGGCGGAAGGCGCGGACTTCGATGTGAAGTCGACGCTTAAGGAGCTGTCGTGGAACATCGGCGGGCATGTCCTGCACTCTCTCTTCTGGGCCAACCTAGCTCCGAAGGGCAGCGGCGGGGACAGGCCAGGCGGAATGCTCGGTGACTGGCTCGTGAAGGAGTTCGGCACGCTCGACCGGTTCAAGAAGGAGTTCACAGCCGCGGCGAACAGTGTCGAAGGCTCAGGCTGGGCAGCACTCGCATTGGGCGCTCAGACAACCAGGCCATACATAATGCAGATCGAGAAGCACAACGTGAACGTGATGCCGACCTACACTATTCTCATGGTCGTTGACGTCTTCGAGCACGCGTATTACATCGACTACAAGAACGACCGAGCGAAGTTCGTAGACGCCTTCTGGAACATCGTCAACTGGGATGCGGTGGGCAAGAGGTTAGAAGCACACACTTGATCTGATCTTACAAAACCCTTTCAACAGTTTCTCATTCGATATTCGCCTTAGAAGGGCCACTCCGACTTCTGTAGGACGTTCGTCGGGAGTGCGCGCTCGATTATGGTCCTGATCTCAATCGCGTATTCTAGTTGACCCTGTTCTTGCGGAGCGTGGATCATCATCTTCAGTTTGCCCTTCTTGCCCTCAGAGTCCTCATGGTGCACAATAAGGTAGTACCACGCCGGCTGTTCGACCAGTGCCTTCTTCATTCGAATGTGTTGCACAGTCGAGTATGGAATCGAAATACTCTTGTCTCTAGAAGCCAGGACGTCAATGCTCTCCTTGTCGTATTCTTCCAGGCTTCTTCCGCTTGAATGAAGAGGCTTGGTCTTTGTCGTGAACTTCTCCACAAAGCAGAGTAGGAATCTCCGGTCCGTCAACACAAGATCGTAGATCTCTCCAAACCACGGACCGAGCGGAACATCCGTGACGACTGCTATCTTCTTCTCTGCCATTGGGTCCTGCTCCCGATTCAGGTACGAAACGCACTTCCGGAGATAATGTCTTTCCTTTATCCGGAAAAACATACTGCCGGCATTCCAGGTTCGCTGCGGTATTCTTATCCAACGAGCAATAGCAGGAGGAGCGTTGCGCACACGATCAATGCGCCCGCCAGGAACGATGGGACAAGAGACTTAGCGGTCAAGCTCTCTTTCGCGTCAGTTGGAAAGACCTCGATTCTGTAGTTGAAGCCGCAATGAGGGCACATGGTGAAGTAGACCGTCTGGTCCATGATCATGCCACAGGAAACGCAACCCCTCGGATCTGCGTTTCTTCCATCCCCCGGTCCAGGTTTCAGTTCCTTCCCGCAGGAACTGCAGAACCGAGCCCTCTCGGGGTTCTCCCCGAGGCAATGTCGGCAAATCAATCCGCTCTCCTCCGCGATTCAATCCACGCTCATTCCTTAAGGTTCTTTCCAATTGCCGCCCCTTTCGAGAAGCACGCGCTCAGAAACCCTTTTAGAGTAGTTATCCATCCACCGTTAGCTTAGGTCAAAGCGGGAGGAATGTCGGATGGCGGTTGCGCGTTTGAAGTTCTTCGACAAGGACGAGGAGGAGCTGGTGCACGAACAGAGTCTCAGATGCCTCGAGAGGATCGGAGTCATGGTCAAGAGCGAATCGATCCTCAAGATGCTGGAGCGTGCGGGCGCGACCGTCGACTACAAGAAAGGGGTCGCGAAGCTCTCCGAGAACATGGTAATGGAGGCTGTCAAGAGAGCTCCGAAGCGGATCAAGCTCGGTGCGAGGGACCCCAAGCACGATAAAGAGATCCCCGTCGAGACCTACCCACTGATGGCCACGAATGGGCTCGCGGTCTACACTTATGACCTCGAGACTGGAAAGCCGCGACCTTCGACGAACAAGGATCTCGCGAACTTCTCGAAGGTCGCGGACGCGATGAAAGGCGTCGACATTTGCTGGACAACCGTGACCGCCGGAGATGTCCCGCAAGAAGCGCTCGCATTGAATTCGCTGTGGACCGTCCTGCAGAACAACACGAAGCACATACACGTCGTCCCTGCGACGCACGGCGCCGAGGACGCTCGCAAGCAGGTCGAGCTCGCCTCCCTGGTCGCAGGAGGACCAGAGCAGCTGAGGAAGAAACCGCTCTTCTCGGTCATCAGCTGCTCGATCGCACCTCTCTGCTTCGAGAAGGCGGAGATCGAGGCGCAGGCGGAGTTCGCTAAGGCTGGCATACCTGTGATATCCATGTCTATGTCGATCTCAGGACTCTCATCCCCGGTCACGATGGCCGGCACTTTGGAGAACATCAACGCAGAGAACCTCGCGAGCCTGGTCATCTCTCAGACATCCTCCCCGGGAGCGCCGTTCGTGTACAGCTCGGAGTCCGCCCCGATGGACATGATGACGGGCGTGATGGACTACAATGCGTACCACCTTCCGCTGATCTCTGCTGGTGCCACTCAGATGGCGAAGCGGTACGGACTGCCGTGCCTCACGTCCAGCTGGGGATTCGAGACCAAGGAGCCCGGCATACAAGAGTCCCTTAGCGAATGCATGGGAGTCATGTTGAACACTTTCTCTGGCTCAGACATGATGTCCGGTGCGGGCAGCCTCGACCACGCGAAGGGCGCGGGCCTCGAGCAGCTCGTGCTCGACTCGTTCGTCTGGGAGGATATCCGAACCTACATGCACAAATTCCTGGTGAGCAAGGACAAGATCGCACTCGATGTCATTGACGCGGTCGGCCACGGAGGCACATTCTTGAAGCACCCGCACACCATCAGGAATTTCAGGGGAGAGATGCTGCCTCGCGACCAGGGCAAGAGGCATTGGCAGGCGACGCTCTCGACTTCGATGACCAAGGAGACCCGGGAGATCGCGAGACAAATCTTGAAGGAGCACAGAGTCGAACCGTTACCGGCAGATTTGTTGAAGAAGGGCAACGTTTTGGTTAAGGAGTACGAGCGCGCGGTCGCCAGGTAGGCGTAAATTAGGGAACAACACTAATAGGCGTATAGCGTAACTCTTTTGCAGTAGAGTTGTTGGCAAGTGTTGTTTAGACGACGCGAGACCGATGTGGCGCGGTACTCGCGCAGGATGGGATTGAGACCGGAGGAGCAGACCGCATACCCGCATTGCGACCTTCCCAGTTCCACCTTTAGATGGCTAGCTTTTCCATTTGCCTCCGTGTCTGTTCTGGTGATCCTGGTCACCCTGTTCCTGATGTCGATGGAGCGCGGAGGATGGTCATGGTCCAGCTGGACATATGCGTTCTCGTTCGCCATCATGGTCCCACTGGTCATCTTCGAGATGAAGCGGAAAGCGGTCATAACGGGTGGGGCGATCATCATGCTTTTCTTCATGGTGTTGATCGACGCGGGCATGCCTGGATACTTCGGATACAGCCCTTCCGACCTCAATTGGTACGACAATCTGGCGCACTACCTCGGAACGCTCGTCCTGACGATGTTCCTCTGGTCCTTCATATGCTGGACCGTGAGTCCAACGGGTCCGCCGAAGACGAATGGTCGTAGGAAGCTGATACTGGCAGTCACGACGATCATAGTCGTGTCTATTTTCTTCGAGTTCACCGAGTTCATCACGGACTTCGTTTTCGGGTGGTCCAACTTCCACCCAGGCGTTGACACGACGGGGGATATCATCTTCGACATCGCAGGCGTCTTCACGGCAGCGGTGGTCATTGCCAGACACAGAGTCAGCGCACTGAAAAGACCGTTCTGGCACAATGTGCCATCTGCGGCCTGAGCTTGATCAGAACGCCCCTCGTTCCACCTTGTCGATAGCTTCCAGAATCTCGGACGGTCTCATCTTGTCAGGCATGTTCTTGCTGTTGGCATCTTTCTCGGCCGCATGCTCGGCAGCCATCCTCAGTGCGGGTTTCGACGGCTCTCCAAAGTACTTCAGCCTGGTCGGGAGGCCGACCCTGTCGCACCACGAGACGAGCTGTCTAACAACATCTCGTGGCCTGTTCTCGAAGACGGCCTGGACGATTGTCGCATACGCAACGATCTCGCCATGTTCTCCCCTGATTTGCCCCGTTCGCGTGAGGCCGTTGTGCAGAGCGTGAGCAAGGGCACAGCCTGTGTTCTCAAAGGCCATGGCCGATGACAGTTTCACTGCCTCGATGACCTCGTCCACCTCGTGCGAGTGTATGCCGTTCTTGAGGTCCGTGACTGCTTTTTGGCCATGCTCCATCAGGCTGCGGTAGCAGGAATCTGCCAGGGCCAGCGCTGCGGTCGGGGGGACTTCCGCGTCCTTCCTCTTGTCTCTGGCCTTTGCGAACGCCTCCGACTCGAACTTCGTGGATAGGGCGTCCCCCATTCCCCAAGTCAGGAACTTGACAGGAGCTCTCGCGATGATCTCCGTGTCCTCGATCACCACGACTGGATTCCTGGGGAGCACGAGCGTCTCGAGGTATCTATGGTCCTCCGTGTAGACGACCGATTCCGCGCTCGCATCTGCGTTGGTCGCGCATTGCGTTCCCACTGAGATGGCTGGGGCCTTCATCTTCCATGCGACGGCTTTCGCAGTGTCGATCGCCCTTCCTCCTCCCACTCCTACCACGAAGTGCGCCTTGGTGTGTCTGCCCTCCTCAGCTAGCTTGTTGATGGTCGCGTGAGTGCAATCCTTGACCGAGTCCCTCCACCCTACAACCTCGATGCCGTTCGAATCGAGCGATTTCTTTATCCTATCTCCTGCCACTTTCAGCGCCGTCGACCCGCCGACCACATAGGCCTTGTCTCCGAAGGTGAACGCCTTCTGGCCGAGGTAGTAGATGGCTCCTTTACCCTGCAAATAGAGCGATGGGGTGACCATCTTCCGTATCGTGATTCTCTCGAATTTGTCCATGGAAAGCCCTGACCATTTTCACATCTAGAAGACTGCAATAGTGCAACTGTTGCGGGGTAATTTAAACTAACTACCTATGCGATACCATCTGTGCAATATCCGAAATCGAGGGAGTTGAATTGCCGAAGAATGCAGCCTGTTCGGGGTCGAGTCCGACATCTCTAAAGGAGAAGACCAGAGCGAAGTATGACGATCAGTGGAGTTGCCAAGACGAGAAGGCCGCATCTGACAGAAGGAGGGCCCTCTCGATGGTGGCCGACCCGCTTCTATCCATGGTGCACCCGCTCACCGACAAGGTAGTGGTCGATCTCGGGATTGGGACGGGCTGCCTCGCGTTCAGAGCGATGGAACTCTGTCCGCCGAGGATTCTGATAGGTGTGGATTTTTCCTCTCCTGGGCTGTGCGTGTCCCGCAGCATCTCGAAGCACACCAGGTTCAGGAACATGCACATCGAGCTTGTAAGAGCCGACCTGGAGCGCTTGCCTATCTCCAACAGGTCGGTCGATGTCGTTTTGAGTCAAGCGACAATCAACCTCCTGCCGGACAAGGCAGCCGCGATGCGGGAGATAGCTCGCATTTCAAAGCCCGGTGCAAGGATCGCCATCTCGGACGCCTTCAGAACGACAAAGGCCGCAGACGATGAATCCTGGGAACAATGCATAGGCGGAACCGTGACCGTGAGCGAGTTTACCGCGTTTGCATCGAGCGCTGGCCTAATCATAACCGGTCAAATAGACCTGACACAACAGGTCAGGATGCTCGTGTCCTCCAAGAAATGGGACTGGCCCGAGTTCATCGAGCACAATATGGACTACAGAGGATTCCTCTTGTTGAGAGGCTGACCAGATAGTTACAGTTATCCAGTGTTCGAGCTCAGACTGTAGCGTTCGAGGTCGTAGCCACTGCTCGGCCTGGTCCGTGTCTTGAGAGCCCTCTGGATGTACTGCCCGCAGTTGCTCCCGATCTTGTTCTCTTCCAGCTCCCCGATGCTCAGAATCACCTCGAAACCTTCGCGCCTGAAAGCGCTGATTAGCTCCTCCGAAGAGCTCAAGTCTCGCGGATCGATGGCCGAAGCCAGGGACTCCTCCGCGGATCTTACAGTCGGGTTCAGAGGGGTCAGTTTGATAAGGAATCGAGATGGCTCGAAATGCCTTCGGATCACCTCTGGATCGATCGGATATCCCACTGCCGGAGCGAAGTTGAGTGTTACCTTCTTGTCTCCCTTTTCCGGTCTGGCGAAGCCCTTGCTGTATTCCGCGATCCTCTCCATCGACCACTTCTTGACTGGGATCAGTTCGTCACGCTTCACCTGATCCGTCGTATGAATCGAGAACTGCAGCTGGAACCTTCCACCAGGGTAGCACCGGTCTTTCACAGCCACTAGCCTCTCGAAGAAAGATTCCGCTACCGGCGTGCTCGGAGCGACAGTTGAGAGAGAGACATTCAGACCAGGAGCGTCGTACACTTCAGGAAGGCGCTTCATCGCGTCCAGCACTGAATGGTTCAGCGTTGGTTCTCCCATCCTGGCGAACTGTATTTTGAATTTCGGTATCGGGATCCTGCCGTCCGGGAATCTTCTTCGGACCATGTGGTCGATCTGAGCAAGTATCTCGTCCGCCGATAGCCGCCCGCTGAACCCGCCCCCGGCGTCACACATCTTGCACTTGATCGGACAGCCGAACATCGACGAGACGATCAGGACCCACTTCTTGTCGCGCGGCAGCGGAGGTTGGACAGACTCGACGAATTCCACGAGATGCTTACCTGGGGAGTCCGGATCATCCTCGCGCATGCGCGCCACGTAGACCTTCGCGATGTCCTCGTTCCCGTATTCCGCGATGACCTTCATCCCTTCCGCCTCCTGTTCCCCACGAACTGCTCGAGAAGCATGGCCGCCATGATCCCGTCGCCAACAGCTATACCGGTCTGGCGGTTCTTGCCCCGGGCAACGTCCCCGGCCAGGTACAGACCTGGAATTTCTGTCGCTGGAGGGCTCTCGATGTTCTTGACGCGCTTGAGCAGCGCGCGGTCCAGCATCCCGAGCTCTGGAGTCCTGCCGTATGCGACTACGACTGCATCTCCATACAGTCTCAGGCGCCTCGGACCCGTTCGACACCGCATCACAACGCCTTGCGCCGTCTCCTCCACTTGCTCGACCAGGATTCCTTCTCTGACTGCAATCCCATTCGCAGCAGCCCTTTCCCTAAGAAGCGGAAGACACTGAGGCTGAGAGCGCGAAACGATGGTCGCCCGATGCCCCCGCCCGTGGAGGTTGAGGGCGTAATCGAACGCCGCGTCACCCCCTCCGAGGACAAGATAATGATTCTCTTTATTTTCAGGAATGTGCATTGAAACTATGTCTGAGAAAACCTTTTTTCCTTGAAGACCTTCGACCCCTGGAATCCGGGGTGCCCTGGGCCGGGTCCCGGAGGCGATGATCACAGCGCGAGACGCAAGTTCGGCCGATTCAGTTTCGGTCTTGAAGATATCTCCGGTCAACTTCACCTTCTTCGCAAATTCCTTCTTCACCTTGATGCCGAGGCTCTCCACCTGCTCCACGAACCGCGCAGCCAGCTCTTCGCCCCTTATCCCGCGCGTGAAACCTGGATAGTTCTCAACGAGGTTGGCGTTCCTTAGCAGGCCTCCCGGAGTATCTTTCTCCAGAACCAGAGGGGCCAAGCCAGCACGCTGCAGGTAGATCGCCGCAGCCATCCCCGCAGGCCCTGCCCCGATGATAACCGCGTTCTTCACCTCAGCCATCGGAGCGCCTCCTCAGTCGTCACTGGGATTGCGAAGCCGTCCACCAGCGTCTTCAGGGACGAGACATGGAGATCCTCAGAGCTCGACGTCATTCCGTCGATGACGACAAAGACATCGAAGTCCCGCGTGAACGCCTCACGCGCGGTCGTCTCGCAGCACAGATGGGTCATCACGCCAGTGATCAGGAGCTGCTTCACTCCCAGTCGCCTTAGCTCGGCCTCGAGGGCAGTCCCTGCGAAAGCGTTATACTTCGACTTGCGCAGCACGACCTCGCCGTCCGTCGGTCTCAGCGAGGGGACGATGTGCGACATTGGATCCTCGTTTCGGATTCTGTCGCCCCACCATCTGCCCATCGCGCCAGGGTCCTCGTCTGGGAGGGTCGCATGTCTCGTGAATATGATAGGCAACGACTTGGCGCGATATTTGGCAACGAGGCTCTCGACGTTGCCGAGAATCAATTCCGAAGTAGGAAGGAATGCGTGTGATTCCGTTTCGAGAAAACACCGCTGCATGTCGATGACGAGGAGTGCGGAGGCCTTGGGCGAGAACTTGTGCGCCTTGGTCCGGTGCTCGCTGAGATAGGGGCGAAGGAGCTCCATCCACTCCTTCGTCTTCTCCGTCAACTTGTCTGCGGACATGACTCCAGCCACCTCTGTCCCGTTTCCTGGATTGGCAGGCTGGAAACGCGAAAACAATGCCTCTGCTTTGGCCAAACGGGGATGTCCTAGATGAATCTTTCCAGCGCATCGGGCCCCATCGGCACAACAATTATATTTCGTGAACGTGTGAAACACCCTCAAGCCGAGAAGCGCACATGCCCAATCCACATCTTCCTGCCGAGGTAGAGAAAGACATTCACGCTTGCCTACAGTGCGGATACTGCAACTTCGTGTGCCCTATCCAGCTGAACTCTGACAGAGGCTTCGAGTCCTGGCGCGTTCGCGGGAAGATGTATCATCTGAAGAGATACTCGCACCCGGGCACGTTCGACAGGCTCACCGGACGCGGCGCGAAGATCACTCCCGAGTTCGTCGAGAGAGTGTACAACTGCACTGCGTGCGGCTACTGCCAGGATGTCTGTCATGCGGGCATCAAGTTCAACGATCGCTGGGAGCAGCTCAAGGAGTGGTTCGTGAAGAACGGTGCCGGCCCGCTCGACCGACACAAGACGCTGAGGACGAGGGTCATAGCAAAGCACAACCCGTACGACGAACCGCACGAGAACAGGGAGGACTGGGTACCCAAGTCGGCGAAACGCTCCAAGAACCCGGACGTGCTTTACTTCACGGGGTGCACAGCGAGCTATCGCCAGCAGAAGATCGCTCAGGATGCGACCCGCGTGCTGGATGCGGCTGGCATCGAATATGATGTTCTGGGAAAGGATGAATGGTGCTGCGGTTCTCCTCTCATTCGAACCGGACAGACGGACATCGTGACCGACGAGAAGGACGGCCTTGTCAAGCACAACCTCAGAGAGTTCGAGAAGAGGAACGTGAGCACGGTCGTCACGGCGTGCGCGGGCTGCTACATGACGCTCAAGCACAACTATCCGATCTATGCTGGAAAGCTGGACTTCAAGCTGTTCCACTTGACGGAGTTCATCGACAAACTCATCACGGACAAGGAGCTTGTCCTGAAGAAACCCTTGCCGAAGAGGGTTGCCTATCACGATCCTTGCCATATCGGCCGCCATCACGGGATATTCGAGGAGCCCAGAAGGATACTCAAAGCATTCCCCAAGTCAACTTTTCTGGAACTCCCGCACAACAGGCGCAACTCACAATGCTGCGGCGCAGGTGGAGGCTACAAGATCCAGTTCAACGATCGCGCGGAGTACATCGCGTCCATCCGAGTCAAAGAGGCCTTTGACGTCGGCGCTGAGATGCTCGTGTCTGCATGCCCGTTCTGCGTGACGAACCTCACGGGAGGGGCAAAGGTCGCGGGCATCAAGATGGATGTGGCAGAACTCGTGTCGCTGGTCGCGGATTCTGTCAGCTGAGGCGACCCGTCTGCGAATCTATATATCGTGTCGCACGCCATTTTCCGGCGGGCTTAGATGCGTTCTCTCCCACTATTCAAATTCGGACCTCGCGCGAGGTCTACGAGTCTGGGCATCGCCCTCTGCACCATGTTCATTGTCGCCAGCTTCTCGGTGGTCGGCGGTCTGAGAACCTCGATGGACACGTTGAAGGACAATTTCACATCAGAGTACTATCTCGCAACGAAGTCGAGCTCCGGGGGTTTGGAGTTCTTCGATCAACAGTCCGTCTCAGAAATCTCCCAGCAGTCCGCATTCGGCGTATTCTCCAGCGCTCGAACGCTTCCAGACGGTGATTCAGCAAGCGTCTTTGCGCTTGACGACCCGCTTGCGATCCTTCCAGAATCCCATATCGCATACGGAAACGAGTTGCTCAGAGGTCAGGACTCTCCCTTCTGGGGGCACATCGTGCTCGAAGCTCAGGGCGTCGTGAACGCGAACGTCAGCGGGTTCTTCTCCTCATCGATCTTCCCGTCGAATTGGATGCTGGGGAGCATTGGACTGCTGGGCATCCTGACGGAGCAACCAGGAGAATTCAATTTCATCATCCTCAAGGCTCCGGGTTCGTCTGCAAACGCATACTTGCAGTCTCGAGGGTTCTCGCTTCAGCCCATGATCGGGATCATCGAGTTCCTGGATTCGGGTGTCCAAGAGATAGAACGTGATGCCAACTGGGCGCTCATCCCATCAGTCTTCGTCATCGTCGTCCTTGCATACAGCTTCCTCGGGACGGAGACTGCCGACCGGAGGCATGATATCGGGATAATCAAGACCGTAGGTGCCGGAAGATGGCGGATACTGTCCTACCTGTTGGCCAGCGCACTGATCATCAGCGCATGGGGAGGGCTGCTCGGGCTGGCGCTAGGGATCGTCTTGTCGTACGGAGTCTCAACCGTCGCCTCGTCCATGTTCACATCAGTGTTCGTGATCAAGGCGAGCTGGTCCCTGCTGCTTCTGTCCTTCATCGTGACGGTCGGCGCGGGAGTGGCAGGCGCCCTTGTCCCGTCCCTTAAGATGACCCTGTCGTCTCCCGTCAAGGATCTCAAGGAGGTGGCGCCATTCTCCTGATCCGTCCGAGAGTCATCATCGTCATCGCCTTGTCGATCATGATATTCACCACGACGACATCGGTTCTCTCCGGGCTGAGATCCGCGCCCGCAGCGTTCGCCGCCGGAGAGGGCTTCGTCATATCCGACGCGAACGCACCAACGATATTCTCCAGCCGGATCAGCGTCGATATGCTGCCGTCTCTTGACGCGCTGGAGAATATCACTGGAGCCAGCCCTGAGATATTCTCCTTCTCTTCGTGGAACGGCCAGTCTTTTGTGGTGAGAGGAGTCAACTTGACGAGGCTGAACGAGACGGGTCCGACCCTCTCCGAATTTGTACTTAGTTCCGGAGAATCCGCAGGCGAGATCGACAGCGCCCTTGTCGGGGAAAGACTACTCGAACGTCTGGGAATCCGTCTTCCATACACGATGCCCGTGGTCGGCAGCTACAATGTCAAGATCCAGTTCCTGAGGATTGTCGGCTGGTTCCGGAGCGATTCGCCCCTCGATGACGAGCTCCTGGCTTCTCTCGACGCAGCAAGACAATTGACTGGCATGGCCGATGGTGATGTTTCCATCATCAGAGTCTCGACCTCGGACCCCGGATGGCTTTCGGATCTATTGTCTCCAAAGGCTGCGAGGTTCGCGTTGCTGGACATGCACGTATCCAAAGCTCAGGTCGCCAAAGGTGAATCCGTGACGATTAGCGTCGATATCCGGAACTGGGGCGCGAAGTCGGGCACGGCGTCTGTCACATTCTCCGAGCAGGGTCAGACGCTTGCGGAGGTAGAAGCCGAGCTGAACGCTTCTGCATCCAAGACAATCAATCATGATTTCGTTTCCGAAGTGATTGGCCTCCATAGTGTGGAGGTTGCGATTGCGGGCGATCTTCCCACCAAGGTTTGGGCGAACTACTCGGTGGTGGAACCGTACCTTGAGATCGCCGCTCCTGCAAAGGTTATGCTCGGGGAGACGTTCAACGTGACGGTCACAAGGTATGACGGAGAACCTGCTTTCCCAGCGCTTGTGAGCTACGATTCGCAGGTCGCTACCGCCGACAGTGAAGGGAGAGTAGTGTTCACTGCAAACGAGACTGGAGTATTCGATATCACCGCTGTCCTTTCTGGTCTCTCGAATGGTCTCGCGTCCATCGAAGTCTTAGACCCAGCTTGGTTTCTGCATGAGTTCATTCCGACGATAGTCTCCTTTTCGATCACTCCGGCCGAGATAAGGTCGCAGGACAGCGTCAGAGCGATAGTGGTCGTCGAGAACGAAGGTACAGTGGCTGGGGCGTACGACGTGGTCGTGTACGTGGACAGCTCTCCTTATCTCACTCTCACGGTCAACCTTTCGGGCATGTCGTCCGAGACGCTCTCATTCTCCATGGACGGCTTCTCCACAGGGGCGAGAACGCTTCAGGTCGGCCCATTCGCCAGGCAACTGCTCGTCCGCCCGTGGTTCGCGGACAATCCCGACTTGGTGCAGTTCGTGATACGATATAGCGGGTCGAGCACACTGTCATCCTCGGCCTCCATTCCGATCTATCAGGCCGCGAAGATATCCCAAGGCAATGTCGCGGTCGCGTTGTTCGCCATCGGTGGCATCTCGGCTCTACTGGCAGCGCTTGCGGTGACATCGGTCTTCTCGAAGGAGATTAGGGAAGGTCGCCGAAGGCTCGGGGTGCTCAAGACGATAGGGGCATCGCCGTCTGCCATCAGGAATCTCGTGCTTCCGCAGGCGCTCGAGACTGCTCTTGCAGGCGCAGCCATCGGGGTCGCCTTCGGAATCATTGTGGCCGATCAGCTTTCGCGCTCAAACCTGTTCTTCCTGTTCGGACACGAGCTCTCTCTGGAATTTGATCCCGGCCTTCTCGTGTTGCTTATCCCAAGCACGGTGGTGATCAGCGTCGTAGGCGCGCTGGCATCTACAACCGCGGCAATTCGTGAGACGGCGATTCACGCGATCAAGGGATCCGACGAAGGGACCATGGAATCGCCGGATGTGGAGGAGACCTTGGAGGACTAGGTCTCAGCCGGATTGACAGACAGCCAAATGTGGAGATTCCCATAATGATATGGCAGCTCGGATCCCTTCTGGATGTATAGGTCGAAGTCAACCCTCTGATATCCCGCAGAAGACAGGTTGAACGAAATGGCCTGATCCCACAGCTCGTTCTTGTTGAGCATGCGACTGAAGTTCTGTGCCGTATATGATCCAGAAATGAACTTGTAGGAGACCAGAGTGAAGTTCCTCTGGCCGTCTTCGCCATTCTTGATGTGCACTACGAGCGTGAGGTTGGTTGGCCCAACCAGAGTTGTGTTTGCCAAAACGTGCCCGGACTCATCGGTCACCGCGAAATATGTCCTCGACGGATATTTCGCAGTGACAACCAACCCCAGCGAGATCGCGGAGACGATCAGAGCGGTCGCGAGCATTGCGATCACCACTCGGTCCAGCGCCATAGGCTTGGCAGTTCTCTGAGATGTTTGCATGTCCGGCACGCCTCTGTCTGCTCTCAGCCAGAAAGTCTCAGAAGCGACTGCAGCCAATGAGAATACTATGAGTGATGCTCTTGTTGTGTTCTGGTCCAATCCTATCGGAGTCAGGACGAGTAGTAGGCCGAGCAAAACCACGACGAGTATGCTGATGCCCAGGCTCAGCACGAATCTCGCCTCAGGGGTATTGCCTTTCCAGAAGAACATCCTCACAACAGCGAAGCCAGGGATGAAGAACATGAAAGGGATTCCGAAGATGTATGCCGGTATACCTCCAGGAAGGGCCATAAGAACGATGACCGCAACTATCGAGAAAGCGCATATCGCGACTCTCTGGCCGTTCTGAGTCTCGATGTAGTTGACGAACCTTTCCAACCAGTCAGGTTCGGACTTCGAGGGTTTCTTCATCCGTCGGTAGAAACAATTCAAGGGTATATGTGTTTGTGGAGCGCGGGGGGATACAGTCAGTGTCGAGTCAGTACTGGTTTGAGTCTACCTGGCCAAGAATCTTTTTCGTCTCTGAAATCTCGTCTGGAACCGTTCTCAGTAGTAACGTTCTTAAGGGGTCAACCCAATGTTGAACTATAGCTCCGGAATTGTCGCGATTCGTGTTGTTCAATTGGATAGGTGCTGATATGGCCAAGAAAAAGGATGTCTTCGAGGAGGAAGAGGAGGAAGTAACGTGCCCCGTCTGCGGTAAGCCCGTAGGCCTGAATGTGCCCTCGTGTACGCACTGTGGCGCGGAGTTCGAAGAAGCAGAGGAGGGCGCGCCCGCAAAGAAAGCCCCTGAGGAAGAGGGCGAGACCGCTGAGTGCCCTGTCTGCGGAAAATCGGTCAGCCTCGATATCACCTCGTGCCCCTATTGCGGTGCTGAGTTCGAGGAAGAGGAAGTCGAAGAGATCATAGAGGTCGAGGAGAAGGTTGTCCCCGTCAAATCCAAGCCCGCGAGGAAGATCCCCGCGGTCGAGGAGGAGGCACCGGTGGCGGACGCTGATGAGGAGGCCCTCGCCGAGATCCGAGCCCCTTCGAACATCACCGATCTGAGGGTCATCGGGGTCGCGCTCATAATACTCGGCATCTTGGGCTCGCAGGTTGCTTTCATGATCGACTGGTACTGGACATGGGTCCCGCCCATCGAGGACAACCTGGGCATGTTCGTCGCCATCCCGGCAGTCATCATCATGGTCGGCCTACTCGTGTTCATGCTGGTGAAGAAAGCTCTGAGCGGTGGAAAGAAGCTACCGCGCCAGCTTCCCGGCATGTCGCTGTCGATATTCCTGTTCGGAATTATCGCTCTCGTGCTCATCATGCTCTGGAACCCGATCAATTCGGCCCTCGAGGATTCGAGCGTCGGTGTCGGTGGAGCGTTCGTCGGCATCCTGATCGTCGGCGTCCTGGTCATGTTCATGGGCCAGAAGATGGTGGCGAAGCACGCGGCTGCTTGAAGCCTGAAAATCCTTTCCCAAACCCATTCCTTCTGTTATCTTTCAGATAGTTGAATCATCATGCGCGCGATTGAGTGCCCCTAGCGCCGTCGACCCAGACCAGACAGTTCGGTGTGGTGGGGGAGGGGGTCTGAGGACGCTCAGGGGTTTGACGGGAGCCCTGAGAACCATTCTTCCTCGGATCGGAACAGACCTTTTCCAAGTCCATGGCTAAGAACGGATTCTGGCGACGAGATGGCCAGTCGGCTATGGCGCCGCTGACCAAATAATTATATACTCATACCCCGATATATTGAGTGCGAAAGCCGAAGGGATGGGTCAGCTTCAGCCGTGCGTTCTTCGCACAGTGGAATCGCCACTCTTCTGCAAGCAGCAACACAATGAAAAGGAGTGAAACAGGATGGACAAGAAAATCATAGCGATAATGGTCACGCTTGTGGTCGTCGCCGCCCTAGTGGTGGCGTTCGTCGTGGTCGCTGCAGGCGGCGGCTTGCGGAAGGCAGGCGGCTTCACCGCTCTGTTCGACAAGCTCGAGTATACGGGAGATGCGGATCACGACCAGCTCCTTGAGATGCCCTCTGGGTGGCACTCTGGTGACAAGAAGTCCGTCAGCGACCAGATCGTGGACATGACATACCACAAGACGACGGTCAGCCAGACATCAGTGTACATCACGACCTTGTGGTTCGTCTATATGGGCGACAAGTGGAGCGATGCCTATCAGGGCGAGGGCACGACCTTCTATGTCCCCACGACCGGATACGGCAGCTGGCTACACATCGATCACGGCATGTTCTCGATAACGGTCTCGTCGGCTACGAACCTGTCAGCGCACTACTCGATCGGTGATGTGATCACGGTTGAGACCATGCTCGAGACGAACCGTAACGCTATGCTTGCCTTCGGAGACTGGGCGGTGGCGGACGTCATCTAGGCATCCGCACCAATAGACAGCGCAAACCATTTCCCTCTCACTTTTGACCATTTTGCCATGCAATTCAATGTTTATGAGCAGGAGCTCGACCACGGACGGGCTCTCGCCCCGGCTCTTTTGATATAAAGACGTTCGCTAGACATGTTTTCTCGATTTGAAGCGTCTGGAGAAAGCGTATTATAGCCGACGTCACAAATGATATTCATATAGACGAATGAGCATGCGCTAGTAGGGCTACCGTGCTTTTGGTGGCGGTCCGTGTACGAACAGGGCTGAAATAGCGCTAGAGGGGGGAAAGCCTCCCCAAGAGCGGTGCCAGGGCCATGCGAGCAGAGAGGAAGGATCGTGCCCAAGAGCAGATATCTCGCGAGGGACAGAGCAGACGCTGTCCTAGACCCGAAGGGTTTTACCAACGGTCTTCACTTTTCGAGTCCTGATTCCTCCAAAGGCAAGGTCAACGGGTTCGGTCGGACGACAAGCTATGTTGACAGCGGAATGACAAATGGCCGCACCAACGGGCGAACGAACGGCAGAACCAACGGCCGCACGAATGGTCGGACCAACGGCAGGACAAACGGCCGAACGAACGGTCGCACCAACGGAAGAACAAATGGGCGGACGAACGGTCGCATGAATGGACGTACGAACGGCCGAACGAATGGACGTACGAACGGTCGCACGAATGGACGTACGAACGGTCGTACGAATGGTCGTACCAATGGAAGGACCAATGGCCGCACGAACGGAATCCTCAATGGTGCGATCAACGGTCTGATCAGAGGGATCACCAACGGCGGCTCGAAAACAAACGGTGTCACGAACGGTTTCGTGAATGGGTCCGGCGCGGTCAACGGTTTCAGGCTATCGTACCAGCAGAGGCGGATACCTGGAGCGAGGGTGGACCTGACCAAGAAGCTCCTGGTCATCGTCGTCCTCGTGGCGATCATCGTCGCAATTCCTTACGCTCTTGTTTATGCATTCCCGAAGGACTCCGTCCAGATAGACGGCTATTTCATGGACTGGCTGAAGGCACAGGTCTACAGACAAGCGCCCGACTCCTCCAATCCGGACATAGCCCTGACCGCATATGCCGTGAAGTACGACTATCGCGGCAGCTTCTTTTACATAGCGACCGAAGGCCAGGTACTCCAAGGAAGGGACAACGGCTCGGATGGGTTCTACATCTTCATCGATACGGACAACAACCCGTTGAGCGGGTACTCTGTGCGCGGTCTCGGAGCGGACGCACTTGTCGCCGTAGTGGGGTGGAATGGCAGCGCGATCACTTCGAACTCCTACGCGTTCCGGACTGATGCAGACAGGATCGATTTCTCAGGTTTTGAGCTCGTATCGAATGCGCCCGTCGCATCATACGGTGGAGAGATGGAGATCGGAAGCTCGATCACGATCGGTGACAATTCGAAGATCGCGATCTGCGCCAAACACACGAACATCACGAACGACTGGTCCGACGTGAACTTCCGGACCAGGGGATCCGCACTCGAGGTCGTCGAGAACCTCAGCATGCCCTCAGTCCTCCCCATCGCTCCGGATATGCGTATCCTCACTGTCGAACTGTCTGTCAAAGGTCCTCAGGCCGCTGTCCAAGGCCTGAAATTCGATTTCCTCGGGAACATCACTCCGACTTCGATACGTGCAGTGGAGGGCCAAGATGCGCTTGGCGTCTCCGATCAAGAGCTCTTGCGGTTTGACACGCCCATTGTCGTTGGCGAGAAGAAGCGATCCATCAACATCCTTGCTACTCTCCCGTCATCGGTCTCTGAAGGCTCCTTCGGCATGCAACTCAACTCGACAGAAGCGCTCTACGTCGATCGAAACGTGACTTGGGTGGTGCACTCGATCCAGACGGGTTCGAAAGTCGCCTACGTCGGGTCCGCCCCAAGCAGAATAGTGGTTGACGGAGCATTCGGGGACTGGACTCAGAGGATGCCGATACGCGACAGATTGAACGATGCCCGCTCGAGCAAAACCATGGACAATACAAGCGGCGATGTCGACATATCCGTTGTCAAGATATCGTCGACCCTTGACACTGCCTCGTTCTACATGTCCGTCAACGGCACTATGCTGGGCGGTTCGAGCGTGCCCGCCAGCATGGTCAGATTCGTGACTCCCGGTCCTCCCGCCCAGAACGTGACGAACATCACCGAGCAGATGCTCGGAGCGGACTTCGCATTCGTCTTCATAGATACCGATCACGACCAGAGCACCGGCTATTATGTCGGCGGCTCTGAGGTCGCCATTGCAGTTGTCGGCAAGGACAATTCCATCCTGTCCAGGCTGGCATACAGATATGACCAGGGCGGCTGGGTCGAGATGGGGCCGGTCGAGGCGGCCATCGACTCCTACCAGCTGGAGCTCAGCTCGTCCTATGCGACGCTCGGGTTGACGCCTGGCGAGACCTACACGATCACCATGCTCGCGCAGGACTGGAGCGGCCGCCAGGATGATATCGCTTTGCCGCTGCCCGCGAGGATAACCGCGGGAACGAGAGGCTATCCAGGCATCTTGATCAACGAGCTTTTCAGCAAGGCTCCTCCGGGTGGCGGGAACGACTGGATAGAGCTGTACAACACTGGTACCACTCCAGTCAACCTAAGCGGATGGAGGTTGTATGCGGACGGAGTCCTGGTCTATATCTGGCCCTCGGTAACGGTTCAGCCAGGGGAGTTCTATGTCATGGCTGGCCTGAGCTTTGGCAAGAGCACGAACTACGTGCTCGTAGATGCGTCCCTCGCAGTCATAGACCAGGTCACCACTGCCGACTGGCAGGGCAAATCTTATGGCAGAACAGGCACCGCACCGTACAGCACCTGGGCACCAATGACGCCAACTCCTGGCGCAGTCAATGACGGTCAGACCCCAATCCCCGAGTTCGGGGACCTGGCGTTGACCGTAGCGATAGTACCAATACTACTGATTGCCATTCGCAGGGCCAAGAGCGCAAAGAAATCGAGCGATGACTAGAGGGGATGCACGACATGGCTGCAGAAAGAGAAACGGATCCGAGTCCTCCCGCTGCCAACGGCCTCTCAATCTCCAACATCCTCAGGACCTTCGGCGAGCAGTCAGAAGCTGAGAAGCCGTTCGTTCCGCTGGTGGGCGGTCCGAGGTTCTTCGTGCTCATGCTATACGCCTCGGTCCTTGTCGCGGTCTCGTTAGAATTCTTCGTGAGCCAGAGGATCTGGTACGGAAGCTGGGAAGTCTACAACACCTATGTGTTCACAGTCACCGGCGCATTCGTTCTTATTGGAATGGTGATGCTTCTCTCCTCCAAGACTAACGGTGAGGTCGAGTACAAGCTGCCGATCCCCAGACCCATCCTGGGTATTCTCGGATTCGCGATGTTTTCCCTCAGCGGTTTTGCGCTCGTCTACTGGGGGAAGTCGCTCGAGGGTTGGGCCATACTTCTCAGCGTCACGCTGCTCTACGGGTTCCTGCTGATGCTGCTGGGCGGACGCGGTTTCGGCACGAAGGAGACCCTCCGGCTGATGCTATACAGCACAGGCATCGTGATCATGGTGCTCGTTCCTGTGCACGAGGCCTTCGGATACGCCCAGAGCACTGACTATCCGTTCAATTTCCTCAACCTCGTCCTTCTGGTCTCCGGTATGTCCTTCGCACTAGTCGCGATACAGACGATTGAGACGAGGGACGGCTTCGTCGGCGCATGGCTCATCGGTGCCATGGCCATATTCCTTCTCGCATTCCACGAGCAGATCGGGATTGTCGCCTCGGGGAACTACTCGCCTTACGATAGAACGCTCGCGTTCATAGGCATAGCATTCTCGTTCCTTCCTCTCGTGATGTATGTCTGGCGCGAGCGCGTCTATATCTTCTTGTGGAGAAGGCTGAGGACCGCGAACACCCTCATAGAACAGGGCGACTATGCCGGCGCATTGAAGCAGTCCGAGACGGCAATACGGCAATGCTCCAGGGTCGGGATCGAGGACAGATTCGCGCTTCCGTGGAGTCTCAAGGCGGACGCATTGTACCGCATGAAGGAGTACCAGAAAGCCATGGTACACTACGATACCGCACTCAAGATCGACCCGAAAGACAGCACCTCCTGGTGTCACCTGGGCAACATGTACGCCTTCGATGGAAAGCAGGAGGCTGCCTTGAAGGCGTTCGACGAGGCGCTTAAAGTCGACCCCACCAACGGTTCCGCGTGGAACAACAAGGGTGCGGTTTACCAGACGCTGAAAATGTACGAGGATGCGCTCATCTGCTTCGACAAAGCCATAGGTCACATGCAGGACCCGTTCGACGCTCACCTGAACGCTGCGCGCCTTTTCTCCAAGCTCGGGCACAGCAGCGATGCGCTCCAGCACTATCAGGCCGCACTCGACCTCAGGCCGAACAGCGAGCAGGCGGGCCAGGGAATGCACAAAGAGTTCTTCAGGGGCATGTGTATGGACCAGATCGCTGGGTGGGAGCAGCTTGGACTGGACACCAGCCAGCTGAAGCAGCTGCTCGACCAGGACCCGACTAATTTCGTGAAACGTTCTAAGGAGTTCCTCAAGAATATCGTCGAGCAGAAGACGGAGCTTCAGGTGCTCCCCGGCAAGGAACACATAGATATCAACTCGGCAATCCAAGCGATCCTGAAAGCTACCGAAGAGCCTCACGGGGCGACCGTGGACTCGCTCAAGGAAGCGACGAGCCTGAGGGAGAGAGATCTCGTTCTTCCACTAGCTATCCTCATGGAGACCGAGCACGTGCACTTCAAGATGCTCGGGAAACAACAGCTGTACGTATCACGTGGCAAGGCACCAGATAGGCCGCCGGAACCCAAGCCGAAGCCCGTGAAGGAAGACGAGATAGAATCGAAGGGAGTGCATGCGACGCGCCCGGGCGCGAAAGCTCAGTTGGTGCAGATCAAATGCCCAGGCTGTGGGCAGCCGTTGGCGGGATCAGAGTCGAAGTGTTCCCGATGCGATCTCCCATTCGAGACGGCCTCTTTCGATTGTCCGATCTGCGGCGAGGACGTCCAGTTCTCTGCAGATTCGTGCCCGAAATGTGGCGCGGTCTTTAAGGCTGGCTCGGAAGAAGCCCTGGCCCGGACGGCGAGAGCCCAACCTGCGACCGCGGACGAGGCTGTCCAACCGAAGGAGAAATCAGGCTTGTGGCCGCGCGGGAAGCGGGGAAGGCGGTCGAAGCCGAAGAAACCGAAAGAGCCTGAGGAAAAGCAGTTGCCGAAGAGGCGTGCAGTCGTTACTGTCGAGCCGACCGCATCCGTGCTCGTGTTCAGGCGCAGGCCCAAGAAGTAAGTTCATCTGTGACTCTGCCGGTATCTCAAAGCTGGAAACGTTTGTATAGCGAGTTGGCATTCGAGATGCCCAGGAGGAAGGTTTGTGGGGCTCCTTTCGTTCGTGAGGTATTCATTCGGTTCGATCCTCAGGAACAGGAGGAGGTCGCTGTTCGCCATAGTCGGGATCGTGCTCGCCATCGCCCTCATAGCGGGGTCCTCGATCGCAGTCGATTCCTCAGCCTACGGCATTCTCAGGTCAGCCATAAGCTCGGTCGATGTCGATTTCACGGCGAACGTGAACTCGTACAACTCCATGCCCAACGAGACTCAGCGGAACGCAGCGGTGGCTGCGATCGAGACTGTCAAGAATGTCAAGGAGGCGATGCCATTCATTGTGTTCGATGGGCTGGCAATCGCCAATTCCGCAGGTTCTGTCTACCAGGGTTCCTATGGGTCTGCCTATTATGCATTCGTTCCAGAGGACAGCGCTCGGTTCCTTGAAGTGAGCGGCATTGACGGCGTGGTTCCGGAGCCTGGCACTGTGGCACTTCCGAAGGCTGTGACTGATGAACTGTCAGTCAGCATCGGGGACGGCATAACGTTTTCGATGCAGAAGGACTCCGGATACTACGACGATTTGAACTACACCTGGGTCTCAAACGTCACATATCTGAACGTGACGGTCGTCGTATCCCAGATTTGGACCCAGGAAAGGGATGAGAACGAAGACATCTACTATGGCTCCAGCTTGGACAACCGGACGGTCGTCCTGAATGGCCGGTGGGGCACCCCTATCGTCTTCGACATCGCATCGTATGGCTCCATCGTGAACTCATCTGTCACTTCGTTCTGGAGTGGTTATTACCAGCCTCAGCTGAGCTACCTCATTTGGATAGACCGTGACGAAGTCATCAACCTTGCAAACATCAGAGGGACCCTGAACAATCTCCAATTCATTCAGCACAGGCTCAATGCCATGGGCTACACACACGGCTACTATGTGGACGTCAGCCCTCTCTATTACCGGCTGGAAAACGTCAACCCGGTCCTCGAGGTCATGAAACTCCTGTTCATCGCCCTTTCGCTGCCAGTCATCGCCCTGGGAACGTATCTCTCCGTCGTCGGAGTCGATCTCGGAGTCTCGACGCGGAAACGGGAAGTGGGCATTCTCAAATCTCGAGGAGCGAGCAACAGACAGGTCTTCTTCTCCCTTATCTTCGAGTCTCTTGTTCTGGGTACATCCGCAGCGGTCCTCGGACTCGTGCTCGGGGTTTTTGTGAGCAGATTCCTGCTCGACGCGGCCCTGTCGTTCACCTCGGGCGGAACCACCGGACAGACATCTATGACCGACATTAAGATCGGCCTCAGCACGATCGAGTTGGCAGTTCTGTTCGGAGTCGGGCTGATGTTCCTTTCGTCTTACAGGCCCTTCAAAAGGGTCTCGAAGATGGACATCGCGGAAGCATTGCATCACTACTCGCCGATGGTCATGCAGGTCGATTACAAGCCACGCACGGATATCATACTGCTCTCAGTCTCAGTCTTGAGCGTCGCCAGCGTCCTGATGGGCGCGGAATGGATTGGCAGGCAAGGCTGGTCCTGGATCACCCAATTGATCTTGGGAGCCGTGGTGATTTTCGGGATGCTGATCTTTCCTGTGATGCCGTTCCTCCTGTCGTTGAGCGTCATTCGCCTTCTAACCCGAGGCTCGAGGAGGCTGTACGCGAAGTTCACTTGGCTGGTCAAGGGATGGACCAAAGAGCTGCACTACCTGGTCGAAAAGAACATCGTGAGAAATCCGAGAAGGGCCTCCAACCTGTGCGTCATAATCTCGCTAGCGCTCGCCTTCGGCTTGTTCATTTCAGTGACGATGGAATCGTCGATGGCGTATGAGAAGGAGCGCGTGAAATTCCGCGTGGGGTCGGACGTGATGCTGGACGCATACCCTCGAGGATCATCCCCGGACGGCTCCTCATCGCAGGTCAACATGACTAATCTGTCGAAGCTGGAATCCATCTCGGGCGTCGAACATGTCGCAGTATTCGAACGGATCTATCTCACGCTGAATACCTATGGCTACGGCTCGTACATCGACACGGCCTTATTTGATCCATCTGCCTATGCTGAGACGGTCAGGCCATCCGATTTCTACTTCGTTCACTCGGACAGCGACATGCTGGGTCGCCTTGAACAGAACGGGACTGTTATCCTGACGAAGGATTTCGCAGGTTCGAATTTCCTGATTGTAGGCGACTCTGTGCAGGCCCTTTTTGAGGTCACAACGTACATCAACGGGACATCGACGACAACCACGTGGAGGTTCAGTGTCCTGGTCGTCGGTATCGTGAAGGCTCTTCCAGGATTGACCTCGTCATCGATCTTCATTGGCGTTCACTCGTTGGATTTCATCCCTGAACAGAATCTAACCCAGCAGCTCTCAGGCGTTGGCGCCTTCATCGATATTCGTGGCGACGCCGATGCAGAGGTTGTCGTCAACTCCGCCAAGAGTATATTCGACGAAGCAGGCCTCTACGCCAACGCGTATACAATGGAGGACGAGATTGCAGGACTCGAGCGCGATCCGGCATTCGGCGCGCTGGCGGACTTCCTGTATTTGGAGTATGCGATGTCGATCGCCATCATGTCGGTCGGAGTCGGCCTGATCATCTTCGTCGCCGTGACCGACCGCGAGCAGGAGCTGGCGTGCATCATGGCCAGAGGTTCTTCGGGATCACAGATGAGGAAGATACTGATGGGCGAATCGCTGACCCTGATGGCCATAGGCCTCATCGTGGGCGCGCTCATAGGCCTGCTCACGTCATACATGTTCAACACGCTCACTACCACGGAGTCGTTCGAGGTGGTTCCGAGGAGAATGGTGTTCACCTATGTCACATGGGTCGTGGTCGGCGTCTCCATAGCCTCCCTCCTCCTTGCCTCGCTCCTGGCAACTGCCCGGGCAGGCAGAGTCAAACTCGCTGAAGTGCTCAGAGTCAGAGGTGGTTGATTTGGGCGACATAATCGTGAAAGACTTGATCAAGGTGTACAAGATTGGCAAATCGGAAGTCATCGCGCTCAGAGGGCTCGACTGCACGATCAAGGAAGGCCGGGTGCTCGCGATCATGGGTCCGTCAGGGTGCGGGAAGACCACGCTCCTGAACATAATAGGCGGGCTCGACAGGCCGACCGCTGGCTCCGTCAATATCGACGGCATGAATCTGGTAGACCTCAACGACGCTGAGCTCGTGAAGCACAGGCGCGAGAGGGTCGGGATCGTATTTCAGTTCTTCAACCTCGTCCCCACACTGACTGCGAGGGAGAACATCGAGCTGCCAATGAGGCTCGCTGGGAAGAGCTCGGCCCATATGAATCAGCGGACGGACTCGCTGCTCAGACTCGTGGACATGCAGCCGCGGGCGGACCACAAGCCAGACGAACTGTCAGGGGGCGAGCAGCAGAGGATCGGTCTGGCGACCGCTCTCGCGAACGACCCTCCGATACTGCTGGCCGACGAGCCCACTGGCGAGCTGGACACTGTCACGGGCCATCAGATACTGCTTCTGCTCAAGCAGCTCAGGGACGAATACAAGAAGACGGTCGTAATAGTCACGCATGACAATCGGATAGGAGAGATCGCGGACACGGTCATGACGATTGTCGATGGCAAAATAACGGGCGAGACGTCTGGGGCCAGCTTCGCAACGAAAGAAGCCACATAGCCTAGCGGATCTCGATCTTTCCCTTCTTGAGGAGTATCTGGAGCGCCTCGTCGGCAGCCTTGTCTTTCTTGGTCTCGTCATCCAGCGCCTTCTTGACGGCGAGGTTCACATCCCTGATGGCTCTCAGTTCCTCCATCTTCTCCATGCGCTTCTCTTTCCTTATCCCGATGATCTTCTCGCGCATGTCGGAGGCTTTCTCGTGGGCAGCATCGGCCTCTTCTCTCAGTTTCACGAATTCCTGATGCTTCTTGTTGGCTGATGCCGTCAGAGCAGCGATGTCTTTCATGAAGACGGTCGCCTCCTCGTGAGCCTTGTGTTGCTCTTCGGATAGACGGACCACTTCGACGTGCTCCTTGTCGGCCTGCCTGAAGAACGCGTCTATGCTCTTGTCCATGCTATAGATCTCCTTCGCGATCTTCTCCTGTTCCGCAAGGACTTTCTTCATTTCCTCTATCTCGGCCACCTTGGCTTTCAGTTCGTCCAGCAGCTTCCTCTCTTGTGGTATCGTCAACGGGACTGTCTGTTGGCGGAGCTCCATCGCCTTCGCGTCCGCGTCCATTCCCCTGATCTCTTCCTTCAGGCTTCCTGGCTGTTTCCCCTTCGTCTTCTTCCTGAACTCGATGAGCTCTCTGGCCTTGGCCTGCAGCTCGTTCCTCTTATCCTTGTGAACCCTCATCTCTGCGACGAACGCGTCCCTCTTGTTCCGAGCCTCGTTCATCTGGTCCTGGAGCGCCATCTTGCGTTCGTGCAGGCTGTCTCTCTCAGATCTTAAAACCGCAGCCTGCTCGTTGATCTCGTCTCGTTTGTTCAGAAGGGCTCTGAATCTCAGCTCAGCGCTCTGGAGTTCGCTAATCTTCTTCGGCATCTGGACCCGCCGTTTCGCTGTACTGGCATGGCATGAGACGATTGATATAAGAACTCTGTGCTCGCAGCTGACAATCATCCGTCGAGAGGAGTCTCGATGCCCAGGCCCGGTTTCTTCGGGGCAATCAGATATCCGTCCTCGAAGACCAGACCTGACGATGGGTCGTCGATTATGTTGAAGTGGGAATCCAGGTCTGCCAAGAGCACGTTGTCCGAGCTCAGGGCGAAATGCAGTCCTGCTGCGATCGAGACCTGGACCTCTCCCATGCATCCGATCATGGTGCCCATGTCGGCAGCTTCCGCAAGCCTGTTGATTATCACAGCGTCGTTGATTCCAGCGCTCTTCATCAGCTTGATGTTGATCATGTCGGCGATGCCTTCCCTGGCGACCTTCCGCGCGTCCAGAACGGACTTGACGCATTCGTCGGCCATCACTGACAGATTGCTCGACTCGGCCACCTTCTTCAGGCCCGCATAGTCCTCCGCTTTGATGGGTTGCTCGACGACCATCACCTGGAGCGTCTCCATGACTTCGCAGAACTTGATCGCCTGCTCGACCGTGTATCCTTGGTTCGCGTCCACGCGTAGCTGGATCTTCGGACCTACGGCGTCTCTGACCGCGGAGACCCGCCTGATGTCCTCCTCGAGGTCCAGGCCCACCTTGATCTTGAGCGCCTTAAACCCGGATTTGGTGTGCTCGAGCGCTCTCTGAACGGTGGTCTCGAGCGATTCTATCCCGATAGTCATGTCCGTGATCATCCTGTCCCGTTTGCCACCTAGGAACTCGTAGAGGGGTTTCTTGTCCCTCTTGCTCAGAAGATCGAAGAGAGCAATGTCAACCGCAGCTTTCGCTGCCGTGTTGCCTGCCGCGATGCCGTCCAACTTCTCGTGAAGCTTGTCTGGATAGTTCTCGTCGGAACCCACGATCTTCTTTGGAACCATGCCCAGGAATGATTCCATCGAAACCAGGGTCTCGTACGTGACATCGGTCGGGTTGCCGCTTCCTACGCCAAAGTCGTCTCCAGACACCAACTTCACGATGACGTTCTCTTCGGTGTCTGATGACCCGGAGGCTATCTTGAAAGTGCATGTTCTTCTGTTGATGAATGTCCTGAATTCCATGGAATCTATCATTTGTGGTATCTCCTTTCGAGCAGCTTGACCGCGTTGCTGTCCTTCCTGAGCCCCAATGCGTTCGCGACTGGTGAGCATTTAGTTCTGAGAAGATACGCCACGGGCGCTAGGTCCGTTTCGGAGAGTGATTCGAAGTTGGCCATCCCTTTCGCGATGATCAGATCGGCGTTCTCCATCATTTTTCCGAACTTGCCGGTGAGCGAGTCGAGGTCTATCCCAACTGCGAAGCCAGGTGCCTCAACAATGCGGTCTACGATCCGCTCCATCCCAAGCCCAGATATGTCCTTTTTTGTCGCATCTGCTAGGATCGGCTCTTCCTTCACAACGAGAGTGAGGTCTATGTCGAGCTTCTTCAACTCCTTGAGCGCCAGTCGGTCGAGAACAATCTCCCCGCAGTTATCCGCGAGGTACACCACACTCTCGGCCTTCTTCAGCAAGGCCTTGATGCGCGTGGTGTCATCCCAGCCGAGGCCCTCATCCAGGAGGCTCTTGAAATCCTTCTTCAGTCTTGCCGGATTGTCATAACCGACCCCGATTCCGAAATCGAGCACGTTTCCCACGATCGAGCATAGGAAGGCGGTTCTCAGCGGGTCTTTGGAGGATATCACGAGCTTCTCGGCGGAAGGATAGATGTCGAGCGCTATCTCGTTGCTCTTCCTCTTCAGCGCGCCGTATGGATCATTCGTTCCGAGCAGCTGGTAAGTCTTCCTGTGAACCTGAGTGGCGACCGTTGCCGAACACACGTTGTCTCCGAAGAGCTTCCCGAGCATCTCCGCCGCGTTTCTCGTCGCTACTGCGCTCAGAGAATCGTCAACCTGTTCGGCCTCGAAGAGCACTCTTCGAATCAGGCACGGAACGCATTCTGGAGTCATCCGCATAGCGTCGCGGGAATCCTGATGCTGGGATTTAACCTGTCCCGAAGTACAGTCGTGACTCCTACATTGATATCTCCGCAAGGACTACCATATTGACAGGATAGTGTGTTCGGCGGTCGACTCTCATGGCGGTCGTTATTCGAAGGATGAAGGTCGAAGACTTAGTCGATGTGAAAGGAGTGGACCTCCTATGCTGGAATGACCTCATGGAGAAATCCTACGGATTCAAGGACAAGCTCTCAGCGAGGACCGACGAAAACATCCTCTCGTTCCTGCACTCCGACCCGGATGGCGCCCTCGTCGCTTCGGACGAGTACGCAGGCGTTATCGGGGTGTGCTTCTCTCATGTCTGGGGATCGACCGGCTGGGTCGGACCACTGTCTGTCCTGCCATCGTATCAGGCGAGAGGACTGGGCAAGGAGTTGCTGAGGCATTCCCTGCGATACCTGGAGGACCAAGGATGCGTTGACGTAGGCCTCGAGACGATGCCCGAGAACGTGACCAATCTGGGCATGTACATGAAGTCCGGTCTTCGTCCAGAGGGGCTCGTCTTGGTGCTCGCCAAGAAGCTCACGGCTGACGATGTGGAGCTGGAACCCGCGGGCAAGATCACGGTCGAGCGTTTGTCAGAATCTGGTGTCAATGACCACTTGAAGTCCCAAATGAGGAGAGTGTCTGAGTCTCTGCGGCCCGGATTGGATTGCACGAAGGAGATAGAGCTGACTCACAAGTTCTCGTTCGGAGACACCCTCGTTGCGACGGCCAAAGGAAAGGTCCTCGGCTATTCGGTCGTTCAGACGGTCCGGAGGCGGACCAACATGCCCGGATCTTCCATGAGGATCCTTCATGTGGACCCTGACGCCAAAGAGGATGTTCTCGAGACCCTCATATCCTCAGCCGAACTCATGGCTGCAGATGCGGGATCTCCGGAAATCTCCTTGGCGGTGCCCGCGCAGACGAGGTACGCTCTCGACCTCGCTCTCTCCCGGGGGTACTACATTGTGCAATCATATGAGCGATTGATGTGGATGGGCAGCTCCGGATTCAGCGACAGAACGTACAACCTGTGCTCTTGGTCTGGCTGAGCGCTCACTTCATTATGCCGATCTCGGACAGCTTCTCGGGCAGGTAGGTGTCCGTGACGTAGTCGAGGCCGTACTTCGCGAGAGCCTGCTGCTCCGCCTTCTTGCCTATCTCGAGCATGAGGTCTATCTCGTGCTTCCAGAACTCGTCGTTGAACCTCGGGTCGGTCTTCTCCGCGTTCAGCGCCTGGATGTCCTTGTCGTTGAGCTTGTCCGTCGGCAGTTCGTAGTTCAGTATGTCCGAGGCGGTGATGCCCACGAACTCTGCTGTCGGGGTCGCGAGGTACTCTGACAGATGGGCGGTCTTTATGGCGCCATACGCCAGCGAAGCGTGTATCCTGAAGCTCCACGGATCGCCATCGACGAATGTGCAGACCGGGAGCTTCATCTCCTCGTTGATCCTCTTGATGAATCTTCTCGTGCTCCTGGCGGGCTGACCCTTGAGGTGCACGAGCACGGCGTTGGCGTCCTCGTCGAACTTGTTCTCGACCAAACGATCGAACATACCACCGGTCTCGATGGCTATGAGGAAGTCCGCGTCGCAGTCGATGAAATTGATCTTCTCCTTCTCGACATTGTAGGGGATGCCGTAGCCAGAGTCGCCAACATCGTCCCTGCAGTTGATCTTCTTCTTCTTGCCCTTCCTGTCCATCTCCTGGATGGTCACGTTACCGATGACTCTAGCGCCGTCTTCCTCGGGCCTGAGTTTGAAGTCCTCTCTCATGCAGGTGGTGATGATCTCGAGGTCCTCCGCGAGCATGTTTGATTCGTCCTGGGCGTTGAACTTGCCCTTCGCCCAGCCTTCTGAGATGTAGTACATCTCTCTCAGGGTCGAGCTCTTCTCTTCCTTGATCATGTCCTCGATGAACTCGAGCATGTACATGGTCCGAAGGAGCATCTGCGCGCCTGTCAGCTTCTTTGCGGATCTCGCCCCCATGGCCTTGCCGTACTTCCAGACCGCGGATTTCGAGTCGAATCTGATGTTGCTCTTTGTTCTGAGCGGTATCATCATCTTCGGGATCTTGCCGTCGTCGATCTGGTCATACACGCTTCCCGCGATCTCGGTGAGCTTCTCGACTGCCCTCTGGTGGCGCTCCTCATTCCTCATTGTTGATCACTTCCGCCCCTTCGTCGTAGTCGACCTCGCCTTCCTCGCCGTCCTCACCGGGTTCCGTCTCGCCCTCTTCCGTGATCTTAAGATGCTCCAGATCCCAGTCGCCCGGCAGGACCTCGGCGCCGATGATAGATGCTGCGTCGATGCCGCTCACGTAGATCTCGTTGTCATCATACTGCTCCAGCGGAATTCCGTGAAGGTCGAAAGTCAGCTCGAAGATCTCGGTGGATGCAATGCGCTTGACATCCCAGGTCAACTTGTTCGTTTCTCGTATCTCGAGCGGTTTCTCTTTCAAAGTCTTCTGGTCTATCTTGTCGTACGGGACGAGCATGTGCAGGTGGAAGCTCTGCGTCTTGGGTGTATAGTTGTAGATCTTCACCGAGATGTGGTGCCTGTTCTTCTCGGACTTGATGCTGTCCTCTATCCAGACGACGTTCATGATTTTGGTGATTGTCCCAGCTAGTTTCGGGACTGGTTTTCCCACGATTTTCGCGCTCTTTTCGGCTATCATCGGGATTATGTCCTGGACGATCTCGAACTTCACCTTCGTCTTGCTCCTTTTTTCGGCCTTGTTCAGATGTGTCTTCAATCTCCTCGCGCACGCCTTCAGGGCGAGTTCGATCTCCTCTTTGATCACGGGGATGTTCGCGATCGCTTCCTTGGATTCCGATGTGAACGGTATCTTGGTCGACGCGACATGAACGAGCACGATCGCGGGACCGAACGGGATTCCTTGGCCGCCGCGCTGTTCGAGGCCGTACCTTCTCCAATCGACTGCCTCGATGGCCTGTGTTATCGCGCAAGCGCCCTGCTGGTACATCAGCGGCACACGGTTCGCGAATCTCAGGATCTGGACTGTCTCCTCCCTGTTCAGCTGTCCCCCATATACGATCCCGACCTCGACGATGAAAGGGTTGCCCGCATAGACCTTCGGTTCTCTTGTGATCGGAGGGGCGTAGAACTCCGCCTTCAGCGGGCCGAGAACGTTCTTGAGGCCCTTCCTGATGAGCGTCTCCCCGATGGGTGAGAGACAGTCGGTCTCAGGTGCCATTATCTTGACTTTCTTGATGGCTTCGAGTATCGCTCCCGCCTGTTCGAGCGCGAGGCGATCTGGTCTCAGATCCGGCTGCACTCCCGCGAGCTCGCATATCTCGCGCGCAACTCTGTACGATATCCTCGAGAACTCGGAGTTGAGGAAGCTCGTCATCTTGAGGGACTCCGTGTACTTCGCCATGCTGAGCAACTCGCCTAGCTCGACGCCCTCAGGATGCGGCTTGACCTCTTTCGTCGGAGGCGGAACGTTTTCGGATGCGCGTTCGAAAACGATTGTGTTCCCCTCGGGCGGGACGAATGTGATCTTGGCATGCGGGTTGACGATGGCTACGCCCTTCAGGTATTCGAATATGGATTGCTTGCCCCCGATGTACTTCCCCTTGACGTACACCTGGAAGCTCGTGCCATGTTCCCGGTCCCAGATGACGAAATCATCTTTGATTATGTCCGGTCTGTTCTTCTTTGTGTCAAGGATCAGTTCGCACTCGTACGCGACGTCTTCATCTGATATCTTCGACTTGACTTTCGTTGCCTTGCCTGTCGTCAGCTGGCCGTACATTACGACCGCAGAGACCCCTATGCCTTGCTGGCCCCTCTTCTGAGATCTAGTGTGGAATCTCGATCCATAGAGAAGCCTGGCGAACACATTGGGCACCTGCTTCTTCACGATGCCCGGACCGTTGTCCTCGACCGTCACCCTGTATTCGTTGTTGTCGATCTTCTCCACGCGCACCAAAAGGTCCGGAAGAACGCCCGCCTCCTCGCAGGCGTCAAGGCTATTGTCAACAGGCTCCTTGACAGAAGTGATGAGTGCGCGCGTCAAAGAGTCGAAGCCAAGAATCTGCTTGTTCTTCTCGAAGAACTCCGAGACGGAGATCTCCTTCTGCTTCTTCGCTAATTCGTGCGCTATTGATGACAAATGTCTGCGCCTCCGCAAGGAACGCAAAAGCGCTGCGTTTCCGAGTGCATCCCAGATGGTCGAAATGGATTACCTAGATAAATATGTGTTGCGAGGTCCAGGGCGACTGGCATGACCTAGTCGAACTTCTCGCCGCACTTGGGGCAGACCTTCGCCTCTGCGGGAACGTCGGCCCCGCACTCGGAACACACGAAGTCCTCTCCCTTCTCAAGCCCCATCGCTTTCGCGAGGCTCGGAACTTTCGTGTCTACCTTCGGGATGTCCTTCGTCTCCTTTTCCTTCTCCGAGACTGCCTTCTCGTACGCCGTGACTCTCATCTTCCGAGCCCTCTTCGTCCACCAGATCATCAGAAGCAGGAGCGCGTAGATGGGGTAGAAGCTGACGAACACCTGCACGATTACTCCAGGTGTCAGCGAAGCACCAAGTGCGAACGAGTCCTTGTAGACGGGGCCGATCAATAAGTACTCTGCACCATCTTTGTGGTATGTTGCGTTGATCCAGCTGTTGTTGACCTTCGCCTTGAACATGAATTGATTCGCAGGTGTCGATACGGTGCTACTGTAGTAGTACAGGATTGTCTTGTTGTCCGTCGAAGGCGCTCGAATCATGGAGTAGCTGTGATTCGCCGATGGGAAGCCGATGTTCGCACTCTCCAAGCTAACCCCTTCTATTAGCCATGTGGTGTTATTGTCCGGCAGATTGAACTTGATCGTGAAGTTGAACACCGTAGAGCTCGTTCCGAAAAGCGGCGTGACCGAGCCGTCTGCTATCATGGGCACCGTGGTGCCGTTGGAAACCACAGTCTTGGTGCTTGTTGCCGTTGTAGGGTCAACATGCTGGTAATAGTCGGTGAAGTACCAAGTCCCGACGCCGCTGAACACGAGACATGAGGCAGCGCCGATTATCAGGAGCTTCTTGACGCCCTTGATCCCGAACTGCCACATGACCCCGAGCAGTGTCACAGGTACGACTAGTCCTGATAGGCAGAAGGTGCCTGCATACAACAGGACAAGAGCATGGACCCCGGCGGCAATCGCGATGCCTGTGGGGATGACATAGGGCGTCTTACGAAACTTGGCCAGGAGCTCATTCAGATACTTCATCATGCGCTGAGCTGGCGTTTCCATCTCGTGAGGCAACTTGCTCATCGGATAAATACCTATTTCCCCGCGCCTCGTCTCCGCAACAGCAGTTAAATACCCGATTTCCCCATCGAAGGCCCTTCCCTCAGGGGGTTCCAGCGTTGAAGACCGCGGTCATAGCGATCGGAGGCAATGCAATACTGCGCTCCGGGGAGAAACCCACCCAGGAGAATCAGATGCGCAACGTCGCCGTCACCTGCAGAGGACTCGCGGACCTGATCGAAAAGGGCTACGACATCGTCATAACGCACGGGAACGGCCCGCAGGTGGGGGACATACTTCTCAGGAACGAGCTAGCCAAGGGCGAGATCCCTCCGATGGGCATGGACGTGTGCGACGCCGAAAGCCAGGGCCAGATAGGCTACATGATGCAGCAGGCGCTGTCATCCGAGTTCCTCGAGCGCGGCATGGACAAGGTCGCGGTCTCGCTCATCACTCAGGTAGTGGTCTCTGAGAACGACCCTGCATTCCAGAACCCGACAAAGCCGATAGGCAAGTACTACACCGTAGCCGAGGCCAGGCATCTCCAGAAAGAGAAGGGATGGACGATGGTGCTCGACAAGAAGCGGGGTGGGCATCGAAGGGTGGTTCCTTCCCCGGATCCGATCGGCATTGTCGAGAGCAAGCCAGTCAGGCGATTGGTGTTCGGCGGGGAACATCAGGCCGAGGTCGTCATCGCTTGCGGTGGAGGCGGCATCCCTGTCGTGAGGCGCGGGAACAGATACGTCGGCGTCGAGGCCGTTGTCGACAAGGACCTTGCGGCGGCCATGCTGGCAACGAGCATCAAGGAGCGACTGTTCGTTATCGCCACAGATGTGGAAAATGTGTTCCTCGACTTCGGAACCATCAATCAGCGACCATTCATGCGCTCAACGCTCTCGGAGGTCAAGATGCTCCATGATTCCGGGCAATTCCCGCCAGGCAGCATGGGCCCGAAGATACTCGCAGCCATCAGGTTCTTGCAGGGTGGCGGCGAGGAGGTAGTGATTTGCGCCACCGAGAAGCTCGTGCAGGCGCTCGAGCAGGGCGCTGGAACTCATATCTACAGGGACGACAAAAAGGCTTGAACCTATGGCCAACATCGAGGAACAGATCAAGGAGATCGAGGACGAGCTCGGTCGCACAATGTATAACAAGAATACCCAGCATCACATCGGCAAGCTGAAGGCCAAGATGGCCAGGCTCAAGGACGATCTCGAGGTCAGGCGGTCGAAAGGGCCGAAATATGTCGGGTACTCAGTCCGCAAGTCAGGGCACGCGACCGTTGCGTTGGTCGGGTTCCCCAGCACCGGGAAATCGACTCTCTTGAACAAGATCACGAACGCGCAGAGCGAGGTTGCCGCGTATCGGTTCACGACCCTGACGGTCGTCCCTGGAGTGATGGAGTACAGAGGCGCCAAGATCCAGATCCTCGACCTCCCGGGTCTGATCAAGGACGCGTCCAAGGGCAAAGGCCGAGGGCGAGAGGTCCTCTCAGTCGTTCGGTCTGCCGACCTCATCATCCTCTTGATCGATGTATTCGAGACCAATATTCAGATCCTCGTCGACGAGCTCAAGACGGCGAACCTCCGTCTGAACCAGAGGCCTCCGGACATAGTCATCTCTAAGAAGACCCGAGGCGGCATAACTGTCAACTTCACTTCGAAGCAGTCAACGCTGGACGAGGACCTCGTCCGCGAGATGATGAACGAGTACGGCTACGTCAACGCGGACATCGTGATCCGCGAGAACATCGTCGAGGACCAGCTGATCGATTACATCTCGGGCAACAGGCTGTTCCTCCCGGCGATCGCGGTCATCAACAAGACGGACCTTGTGAACGACGCCTACCTGAAGCAGGTCCAGAAGCGCATGAAGAGTTGGAAGCTCGTGCCCATCGCCGCAGAGAAGGGGAAAGGCCTCGCCGAGCTGAAGGAGGAGCTCTACGGAGCGCTCAGGTTCATTAACATATACATGAAACCCCAAGGCAAGGACGCCGATATGGTCGAACCTCTCGTCATCAAGGACGGCTCGGACATAGGCATGATATGCGACTCCATACACCGGGACTTCAAGAAGAATTTCAGGTACGCCCAGATATGGGGGAAGAGCGCGAGATTCCCTGGCCAGATAGTGGGCCTCGACCACAAGGTCTCCGACCAGGACGTTGTCACGATCATAGTGAAGCGTTGAAAACTAGAAGATAAAGGGTTTGATTGATGAAGAAGGCAGGTTTTTCGTCGCCTATGTCTTCTTCATCAGCTTCATGAACCCGCCGCCCTCGTGGATCTCGAGACCCTTCGAGGTGACGATCTGCTCGAACTCGGGCCAGTCGATTACGTCGACCCTTGGGCTTCCGCCCCGGGTGAACTCGACCTCGGTTGTCCCTCTAACCTTTCCAGGCCTGAGGTTCTTCTCGGTCGCGATCTCCTTTGCCCTGTCGAGAGATATTGGCTTCATTGGCACGTGCATCCCTCCGTGTTGCCGGATTCCTTCCGACAGTCAGTAGATGCTCGTCGGACATATATATACCTTTACTGGCCTATGGGGATGACTATGCTGGCTAGTCGTCAGACGCACATCTGGCCATTCAGAACAGCCATAGCAGCATTATCGTCGATACGAACAGGGTTGCCATGGCTATCGGGAAGCCTACCAGCGTGAACTTCCAGAAGTTGATCTGGACCCCCATCCCCTCGGCCTTCTCCGCAACGATCACATTGGCGGCCGCGCCGAGTATGGTCGCGTTGCCGGCTAGCGTCGAGCTCGCCGCGAGAGCTAGCCATAGATCCGTCTGAGAGATGGGAATCATCTCGCTGAGCAGCATCACCGCGGGCACATTGCTGACGAGGTTCGACATGAACGCGCTCAGAGCCGTCAGCCACTCCAAACTCGGTATGCTTCCGTCGTGGAATCCTGGAAACCCGCTCCTGATCTCGTCCAGCAGCGTGGAGTCCTTGACGCCCTCTATCACGATGAACAGGCCGACGAAGAAAAGTATGATCGACCAGTCGACTCCGGCCAACATCTCCTTCGCCTTGACGTCCGTGATCAACGGCACGACGAAGAGCGCGGTGACGCCGCCGATGAACGCGATCACGGCTATCGGAGTGCCGAGCACATGGCTCAGGATGAACGCGAGGAATGTCAGGGCCGTGATGCCGGTCAGCGCATAGAGCCCTGCCTTTCTATCCTTGAGCTTCTTGATCCCAGAGGTCGTCGCAGCGTCTCCTTTCACCAGTTCGTCCTCGAACGCCTTCCACCCATCCTTCAGGATCTTCCTTCTGAATTCCTGGGCCGCTCCCTTCTCTATGTCCTTCCTGTAGAACAGGTACATCATCGCTATCGCGACGAGCATGCAGACGATGGAGACCGGAACAAGCCTTGCCGAGAAGTCAACGAACGATATGCCAGCCTTCGTGGCGATGAAGGCGTTCTGAGGGTTGCCTACGACTGTCGCCACACTGCCTATGTTGGCTGCTAGCGCCTCGGCAACGAGATAAGGAACAGGATTCGATTTCAGGAGCCTGCATGTCCGGATGATTATCGGCGTGAACAGCAGGACGATCGTGTCGTTGAGTACGAGGGCCGAGAGCGACCCGGTCACGATCATTGTCAGCACTAGGAATGTGAACTGGTCCTTCGAGTACTTGATCATCCTGAGCGACACCCATTCGAAGAAGCCGCACAGCTCCAAACCGGCAACGAGGATCATCATCCCTACGAGTAGAATGATGATGTCCAGATGGATCGCGCCGATGGCCTTCTCAGGCTCGACGACGCCAAGAACAATCATCAGGGCGGCGCCGACGAGTGCAGCAGCTGGTCTGTCTATCTTGATCTTCGGGAATCGCCTGATGGATATCAGGGCGTATGTCACCAGGAAGATTGCTAGCGCGATTAGAAGCGTTCCCATCCGATGGTAGGAATCACCGGGCGAAATATGAATGTGAGCATGACCTCACTTCCAAAAGCATTAAGAAACGGTTGGCCGTTCAAGCGGATGATGATTCAGAGGCCAAGGGGTACGAGGGATTTCGGGCCTGCTGAGATGGCCAAGCGCCGAAGGGTCGAGATGGCCATGCGCGAGTCGTGCGCCCGGTTCGGGTTCGGAGAGGTTCTCACGCCGACCTTCGAGCACGCGGAGCTGTTCACCCTTAGGTCCGGGCAGGGCATCATCGACGAGATGTACGCGTTCAAAGACAAGGGTGACAGGGAGATGGCCCTACGGCCTGAGATCACTGCATCCGTCATCAGATTCTATGTCAACGAGCTCTCGACTCTGCCGAAGCCTTTGAAGCTCTACTATGTCGGCAACTGTTTCAGGTACGAGAACCCTCAGAGCGGCAGGTTCAGGGAGTTCTTCCAGCTGGGCGCGGAACTGATCGGCGCCAAGAATCCAGAGACGGACGCCGAGGTCATTGCTCTCGCGATCAACTGCATGCGTGCCGCGGGTCTCGAGAACTTCATCGTCAGGATCGGCCACATCGGGATCCTCAAATCACTTGTCAATGCGGAGATCAAGGACGCCAAGGTCGCAGCTGAGGTTCTCAGGATGATCGACAAGGAGGACTTCGACGCCATGGGAGACATGTTCGACGCCAAGGCGCTGCCAAGGAAGCTCTTCGACAAGATCGCCGCACTGGCTGAGATCAAAGGCGAGGTCGACCTCCTGAACAATCTGGACCCGTCGGAAGCCACCGAGTATCTCCGAGAGATCTTCTCAGTTCTGAAACTGCACGGAATAGAGGACTGCCAGGTAGACATTGGGATCGTCCGTGGCCTGGACTACTACACGGGAATGGTCTTCGAGATCGATGCACCTAGACTCGGCGCTGAGAAGCAGGTCCTTGGCGGAGGATCGTACACGCTCTCAGAGCTTTTCGGCGGTGAGCCAGTCTTCAGCACCGGTTTTGCGATCGGCATAGACAGAGTCTTGCTCGCCCTTGAGAAGGAGAAACCCGTAGTCGAGCCACCCATCCTTGACGCGTACGTCATCCCTGCCAAGGAGGACATGAGGAAGTACGCGTTCGGGATTACCGCGAGGCTGAGATCGCAGGGTATCCGAGCCGATGTCGACCTGATGAGAAGGACAATGAGCAAGAACCTGAAATACGCCTCTTCGACGGGTGCCAGATACGCCGTCATTGTCGGCGAAGAGGAGATGGCGAAGCGGTCGGTTACCCTAAGGGACATGAAATCCGGCGAGCAGAGGTTGGTCTTGGCGGACGAGCTTGGCGTGGCTATCAAGAAGGCAGAGGCATCAAAGCTGGTCGGTCATTGAGCATTTTGTGAAGAATCAAGAGATCCATCCGGAGCATCGCCCCGGATGGGTTGGAGTTTTATCTTGCCTACGGGTAGACGCCCCTGAGCTTCGACGCGTCTGCGACCCTCTTGATTGCGACCAGGTACGCCGCGTCCCTCATGTTGCACTTGTGCTTCTCGTGCATGTCCCAGACCTCGTGGAACGCTGCGGTGATCTTCGTGTCGAGGCGCTTGTTGACCTCTTCCTCGGTCCAGTAGTAGTTGTAGTTGTTCTGGACCCACTCGAAGTAGCTCACCGTGACACCGCCTGCGTTCGCAAGGATGTCGGGTAAGACGAGCACGCCGTTCTTCCACATGATGGCGTCAGCTTCGAAGGTCGTCGGGCCGTTCGCGCCCTCACCGGAGATCTTGGCTTTGATCTTCGCGGCGTTGTCCTTGGTGATGACGTTCTCGAGAGCGCAGGGCAACAGTACATCGACCTTGAGCTCGAGGATCTCCTGGTTGCTGATGGGCTTCGAGCCTGGGAATCCCTTTACTTGTCCGGTCTTCTGCTTGTGCGCCCAGACCTCGTCGTACTTCAGACCCTTCTCGTTGACGATGCCGCCCTGGGAGTCGCTGACCGCGATGACCTTGCAGCCGTAGTCGCGCTCGATGAGCTTGTGGGCGAACGCACCTACGTTGCCATAGCCCTGGATGGCCACGGTCGCGCCCTTTAGGTTCAGACCTGTCTTCTTCGCTGCTTCCCTCACGCAGAATACGAGGCCCCTTGAGGTCGCCTCAGGCCTGCCGAGCGAGCCTCCGAGCTCCCTTGGCTTGCCCGTGATGACGCCAGGGACTGGATATCCCATTTGCATGCTGTATGTGTCCATGATCCAGGCCATCTCACGGCCGCCCGTGTTCACATCAGGTGCCGGTATGTCCTTCTCCGGACCGATGATGATCAATATCTCCGAGGCGTATCTCCTCGTCATCCTCTCGATCTCGCCGACTGACATCTCCTTCGGATTGGCGATAATGCCTCCCTTAGCCCCACCATAGGGGATGTCAACGACTGCGGTCTTCCATGTCATCCAGGATGCGAGCGCCTTGACCTCATCAATGTCCACCTGCGGGTGGTATCTGATGCCGCCCTTGAATGGGCCGCGCGCCTCGTTGTGCTGTACCCTGTATCCAGTGAAGACCTTGATCGACCCGTTGTCCATCTTGACAGGGAAGTTCACTGTGAGCTCCCTTTTCGGGCTCTTCAGGACTTCGATCATTCCCTGATCGAGACCCAGGGTCTTCCCCGCCTTGTCGACCATCTTCTTCATTTCCTCAAACGGATTTGCTTTGCCTGCCATTCTAACACCATTATCTAATCCATGCTGCCGAGAGGACTCCCCGGGCAGGATGATTGGAAAAGTGGATGCCAAGATTGAATTTAAAGGTTACCTCCTAACTAGGCTTTCGCAGTGGAAAGGCTGCGATTTCTCAATCATGTTTTAAAAGGTTCTTCGAATACATGGCCTCCGGATTGGAACGGATGTCCGATTCGCATCAGCGGATTGAAAAACCACAATTCCGCAAATACGCCTTTCGACAGACGCATCCGAAAAACCAACGGTCGCTCCCGATAACGGCGCTATATGCTAGGGGAGATCGAATCCGATCAGTATCGACGCGAGCTTTGGGTCGTCATCGAGCCCAGCGCTCTCCCTGAGGAAGAGGTCTCCTGCCGTCGAAGGGCTGGAAGAGATGACACGCGTCGTACCATGGATCTTCTCGACCTCCTTGAACGAGACAGGCGGAAGCACGAACCTCGCTCCCTTGCCAGACCCCTTTCCATAGAATATCACGAAGTCTTTGCCGAGGAAGATGGTCTTGCTCCCGGGACCCTTCTTCACCTTCTCCCCGCGAAGGACCTCCCTGCCGATGACTCTCCCCTCTCCATCGACGAGCACGACGGTCGGATGTGGAGGTCCTCTGAAGGTCTTGTCCTTGACGATGCATACGACATTCTGGCGTTTGAGGCACTGGAGCACGCCCTCGTTCTGGACCGTCAGCGGGCCGAGGGACGGGTAATGCCTCTCGATCCTGCTCAGACCAGTCCTCATATGTTTGGTCAGGTAGAATGTGTACTTGACCCCTTTGAGCGCGGAGAGGACCTTCTGTATTTCGTCCAACTTTTTCTTTGCTGCTCTCGTCGGGCCCATATTTCACCGTCTTCTTGCGACTCGCCTATCTCGGCTGCAGCGGCTCCACGTGCGAGAGCGCGTGCATGACATGCATCACGAAAAGATCCTCTGGCACCGCCCCGTTGAATTCGAACTTCTCGTTGATCACTATCTTCGGGACGCCGGTCACGGAGTACTTCTGCGCGAGCGGGACGAACTCGGTCGATTCGACCATGTCCGCCCAGATCATGTCGCTCTCTATCGCGAGCCTGTGCGCGAGCCTCACGGCAGCAGGACACAGCGGGCAGGTCGGCGTGACGAACACCTGGATGTGGACTGAGTTGTCTATCAGTTTGAGAACGTCCTTGGTCTTTTGTGAGAGGCCGCTCTCCGCCCTGGAGACGTCGAGGATCGCCCCCACCAGGGAATTGAACTCGTAGCCAGATGGTATCCCGTAGAACCTTACCCCGTAGTCCTTCTTACCGATCACAGCTATCGCGGGAATCTTGTCGATCCTGAGTTCCTTTGCCTTCATCATGTCCTTTACGAAGTCGTACCTCTCCACCTTGATCTTCGGAGAGATCTCAGCCAGTTCCGTCGCGACCAGCTCCGTCTCCTTGCAGAAGAGGCACGGGACCTCCTGAGAGAACACCACGAGCCTTACCTCGTTCACAAGCTTCTCGCTGAATTGCTTCGTCAGAATGTCTCTTTCCTTTTGCGGTATGAGCGCCATCACAAACACCTCGCACTCTCGTAATCAATAGGATACTTCCACGTCGATCTTGACGCCTTCTCTAACGCTTGCGGTGACAATGCAGAAGTCTTCGAATATACCCTTGCATCGTTCGAGCTTTTCTTTGTCAATATCGTTCACATCAACCTTCATATTGACCTTAATTCCTGCAACTCGCCATCTCCCCTTATCGTTGCGGGTCAAGGATGTCTCGACATCCGCTCCGATGTCTTTCACATTGCACCTTGACTTCTCCATGCAGAACATGAGGCTAGAAGCGAGACAGTGCCCTACGGCCGATGACAGCATCATCGCTGCGCTCGGACCTTCGGACGTTCCGACGGGTTTCGGCTCGTCCATGTGTAGCTCGACTCCTCTGAGCTCGTCGAAAGTTATGTCGAACCTGTAGCCTCCCTTGTGCCTGAGATGCGCATGAATCTTCTCGTTCACCGAACTCGACCTCTCTGGAATCGACCTGATGTCGATGCTGGGCTATAATTCTTCGACGTAGATGTTTATGAGCGCAATTCATGTGCAGACCGCGCGGAACCCGCAATCTGCGACCACGAGCGCCCTCTCGATGTCCTCGCGCGTGTGCGCCGTCGAGACGAACATCTTCTCCCCTTTCGGATGGCCGAAGAGCATGCCCCGAACGAGACACTCCATCCCCCACTTGCCCAGGACGTCCCATCCCGTGCTGAGGGCTGCGCGCGCCGTACGCACTTCGGATGCTCCGAAGTAGATGTGTCCCATGGACCCGAAAGATGCGACCTGCGCCGTTATGTGCCGATCGTCGATCAGTTGCTGGAGCCCCGGGAAGAACATCTTTGAGATCTGCTTAAGATGTGAATACACCCGGTCGTCCGAGATCAATTTCAGAACCGCCGCGCTAGCGGCTAGGCTCACGGGATGCGCGTTGTACGTCCCCGCATGGTAGGTCTTCGTCGGCCATTTCTTCGGGGGCCAGCTCTCATCCGAGCTCAGGAGCTCCATCATCACATCCTTCCTCCCTCCGAAGGCAGCCATCTGGAATCCTCCCCCGAGCGCCTTCCCGAAGGTAGTGAGGTCGGGTTTCACCTTGAAGACCTCCTGTGCGCCACCTCTCGCGAGCCTGAAACCGGTTATGACCTCGTCCAGTATGAGGAGTATCCCCAGCTCGTTGCAGACCTTCTGCAGTTCCCTGAGGTAGTTGTCCCGCGGAACGAGACAGCCGACATTCGCCAGGACCGGTTCGGTGATGACTGCGGCCAGGTTCTCCCTCTCCTTGTGGAGAATGTCATAGGTGGCCTCGATGTCGTTGAACGGGAACACGACGACGGTCTTTGCGACGGCCTTGGGGACCCCTCTGGAGAATGGCGTCGTCTTCGGCCGCTTTTCGCTACCCCGCATCTCAGGGGCCCATATGCTCCAGAGGACGTAGTCGTGCATGCCGTGGTATCCACCCTCGGGCTTGGCGATCTTGTCCTTGCCGGTGAAGCCTCTGGCCGTCCTCAGCGCGTGCATCGTGGCTTCCGTGCCAGAGTTCGCGAACCTGAGAAGTTTGACACTGGGTACGTACCGGGAGATCGTCTCCGCGACCTCCACACAAAGCCCCGTCGGAATGGCCGTGTTCGCACCGTTCTTCAGCTGCTTGACGACCGCCTCCTCGATCTCTCTCTTGCGGTGGCCGAACAGGATGGCTCCTTGGCTGAGGAGGAAGTCTGTGTACTCGTTCCCATCGACGTCGTAGATCTTCGACCCCTCGGCCCTGGATGCGTAGAAAGGGAATGGGTCCAGGTGCCTGAAGCTGCTCTCCACTCCACCAGGTAGGACATTCGCTGCGCGCATGTAGATCGCCTTCGAGTTCTTCATCATGGAGGCGTACTTCTGAGTGCACAATTTCTCATCGCTTACCTGTCTTGTACTCAAAGCTTGTTTGTCGGTCGTCTTAGCGGACACGCCTTTCACCCCTCTTCGAGACTTGATCGTGAACAACCCGTGGGTGTGCTCCCAGGGCGGTATTGTCAAGGGCCTATAGGCTGTTTGCCATTGTCCAGTAGACACGCGCCGAACTGCTCGTGCCAGACGGGGGGTTCGCATCCAGTGGGGAATAGGTACAAATATGCCCCATCCAAATGCTCAGGCGCTCCGACACCCGAAGAGATGGTGACTCATGGGCTATAGAATCGAACGCGACTCACTGGGCGAACGCCAAGTCCCGGAGGAGGCCTACTACGGCATACAGACGCTAAGGGCAACGGAGAACTTCCCTGTCAGCGGCATCATGCCCAGATCCGAATTCATCAACGCATATGCGATGGTCAAGAAGGCGGCCGCGCTGGCCAACATGGATGTTGGCTGGCTCGAACCACACGTCGCGGAGGCGATCGTATCCGCGTGCGATGAGGTCCTTGCGGGCAAGCTTCATGATCAGTTCGTCGTCGATGACTTCCAGGCGGGCGCTGGCACGTCGTTCAACATGAACCTCAACGAGGTCATCGCGAACCGTGCGCTCGAGCTCATAGGTCACAAGAAGGGCGAGTACCAGCTGATCAGCCCCAATGACCACGTGAACATGGCGCAGTCGACGAACGACACCTACCCGACTGCGATGCGCCTCTGCATACTCATCATCGCTCAGGACCTGCTCGACAGACTCGAGAAACTCAGACGGGCGTTCGTCAAGAAGGGCATGGAGTTCGAACGAGTGCTCAAGTCTGGTCGTACGCACTTGATGGATGCACTGCCCGTCACGCTCGGCCAGGAGTTCATGGCATATTCGGTCGCGATCAGGAAAGGTAGGGACCAGCTCAAGGAGAAGCTGAAGCTCCTGGAAGAGGTCCCCCTTGGTGCAACCGCAGTCGGGACCGGTGCCAACACTCACCCGGACTACCATACGCAGGTCGTGAAGCATCTGAGGGCCATCACAGGCCTGAACCTCATCGAAGCCGAAGATCCGCGGGAGTCTCTTCAAAGCAGGCTTGATTTCTCGACCGTATCAGGTGGCCTCAAGGCGCTTGCCCTCGAGCTGATCAGGATATCGAACGATCTTCGGCTGATGAACTCAGGTCCCACGACGGGCTGGGCCGAGATCAGGTTGCCAGCGACTCAACCGGGCTCATCCATAATGCCGGGAAAGGTCAACCCTGTCATGGCGGAATGCATGAACATGATATGCTTCCAGATCATGGGCAACGACCTCTCTGTATCCATGGCTGTCCAAGCAGGCCAGATGGAACTGAACGTGATGAACCCCGTGATGATCCACAACATACTGGAATCGATAGTCCTGCTCAACAACTACATCCCGGTCTTCATCGACAAGTGCATCCTGGGGATCGAGGCAGACGAGGACAAGTGCAGGAGCTATCTCGAGAAGAACCCATCCATCGCCACATTCCTTGACCCGCACATCGGCTACATGAAGTCCGCTGAGATCGCGAAGGAAGCGCTGAGACGGAACATGTCAGTGAAGGAGCTAGTCATAGAGAAGGGAATACTCACGCCAGAACAGGTCGAGCGGATATTCGACATCGAGTTCCTGATCGGCGCGAAGAAGTCAGACAAGAAGTGAGCCGACCTGTGTGGCACGATTTCGCTGGCGGCATACCTATAAATATCGTGCTCCCTTCTTCAACCGAAAGCTTCGAAGGGTACTAGCCCTCCGGAGGTGCTGTTACATGGACTGGGGTTTGCAGAACAGAATCTCGCGAATAATCGTGCCAGACACCGGGCGTTCGGTGATGCTTGCCGTTGACCACGGGTACTTCCTCGGGCCGACATCGAGACTTGAGGTTCCGAGGAAGACCATCATGCCTCTGGCGCCTTACGCGGACGCGATCATGCTTACAAGGGGTGTGTTGAGGTCATCGATAGATCCCGGCATATGCAATTCGGTTGTGCTAAGAGTCTCGGGCGGCACCAGCATCGTCGGCGAAGACCTCTCGAACGAAGGGATAATCACAAGCGTCGAGGACGCAATGAGACTGAACGCTTCGGGCGTCGCGCTTTCGATATTCGTCGGGAGCAAGCACGAAAGACAGACCCTGCTCGCCCTCTCAGAGCTCGTGAACGAGGGACAGAAGCACGGCATGCCTGTCCTTGCGGTCACGGCTGTCGGGAAAGAGCTCGGGAAGAGGGATGCGCGGTACTTGTCGCTCGCAAGCAGGATCGCGGCGGAGATCGGCGCTCACATCGTCAAGACATACTACTGTGACGATTTCGAGAAGGTCGTCGAGAGCTGCCCCGTCCCTATCGTCGTCGCCGGCGGACCGAAGCTTCCCGAGAAGGAGGCGCTTGAGCTCACATTCAAATCGATCAAGGCGGGAGCTGCGGGCGTCGACATGGGCAGGAACATCTGGCAATCGGACAACCCGATACCGATGATCAAGGCTGTCAGGAAGATCGTCCACGAAGATGCGACAGCGAAGCAAGCTTACGATCTCTACAAGAAGCTCTCGAAGGAGAAGTAGACTGCATAAGGAGACACGGACAAATGCGCGTCGCGATGTACTACAGGAACAGCGATGTCCGCCTTCAGGAGATGCAGAAGCCAGAGGTAGGGCCAAACGAGCTCCTGGTCAAGGTCGTCGCGAGCGGCATCTGCGGTAGCGACGTCATGGAATGGTATAGGATCAAGCGCGCTCCGCTAGTCCTAGGACATGAGATCGCGGGAGACATAGTTGAGGTCGGCAGGGGCGTCAAGAGGCACAAGGTAGGCCAGCGCGTCTTCGTATCCCACCATGTTCCTTGCATGAAATGCAGGTACTGCTTGGCAGGGCACACATCGACATGTGACACTCTGCGGACGACCAACTTCTACCCCGGTGGATTCGCCGAATACATCCGCGTTCCTGAAATCAATCTCGAGTACGGCGTATATGTTCTGCCAGAGGAACTCACGTACGACGACGGAGCGTTCATCGAACCGTTGGCATGTGTTGTCCGCGGATTCAAGCTCTGCCGATTCAAGCCCGGCTCGACTGTTCTTGTACTTGGCAGTGGCATCGCGGGGCTGCTCAACATCAAGCTCGCCAAGGCCTACGGTGCTGAGAAGATAATTGCGACGGACCTCTCGAACTACAGGCTGGACGCTGCGCGGAGGTTCGGCGCGGATGTCGTCCTGGATGCGACGAAAGACGTTCCCAGGCTCGTGCGCGAGTCGAACAGCGGAAGGCCCGCGGACCTCGTCATAGTCTGCGCAGGATCTGCCGGTGCTATCGATCAGGCGTTCAAGTCCGTCGATCGTGGCGGCACGATCCTCCTGTTCGCTCCTCCGATGCCCGGGACTCAAGTTCCCGTGCCGTTCGGAGACCTCTGGAAGGACGAGATAACAGTCACCATGACATACGCTGGAAGTCCGGATGACATCAAGGACGCGATCGAGCTGCTCTGGACAAAGAAGGTCATCGTGAGCGACATGATCACTCACAGGTTCGGCCTTGCGGATACGGGCAAGGGGTTCGAACTAGTGGCGAAGGCGGGCGAGTCAATCAAGGTGATCATCGAACCGCAGAAGTAGATTCGAGGCGCAGCGCCCGGGGGCGATTGACTATGACAGGCGTTCTTTTGCCCATTTCGCGTGGTTCTTGAGGACGTCGTCCTCGGACCCCTCATATTTCTTGGCAATCTTCAGCAGCTCCTTCTCGCCGCTGTTGCCCGCCGCTATGAGCGCATTCCTTCTGAGGAATCGAGTTGACGGTTCGAACCAATCCATGTGCGCGTAGTTGTCCGCCATCTCCCTGTCCGTCACCTCGAAGCATCTATCCAGCTTCGGATACGGCACCAGCTCGGGGTCCAGCTCTCTCGCGGTCAAATGCTTGGGAGCGGGCTTCGTAGCAGAGTTCATCGGACAGGCCTCTTGGCATTTGTCGCAGCCGTTCACTCTGTTGCCTGCCGGTATCCTGGCGAAGTCTGGATAGGGTCCTCTCTGCTCCAGGATGTAGTTGAGGCACCTGTTGACATCCAGCACGTACGGCTCGACTAAGGCTTTCGTCGGGCATGCCTCCATGCATTTCCGACATTTCTCCGGGCAGCTCTTGACGATTCTCTGCGACGGCTCGATGACCGCATCGGTCACGATCGAGTAGTACAACGCCCAAGAGCCGTAGGTCGGGTTGATGGCCAGGGCGTTCCTGCCGATCCACGCCAATCCAGTCAACTTGGCGGCCTCCCTCGGATGCACCTTTGCTTTCTCCGCCTTGAACCCTGCAGACCGCAGATGTTTGACCATCTCATCGCGCTTCTTGACCAAGTCTGTGTAACTGTCTCTCCAATAGTGTCTTCCGATGACCCCTCTCATCGACATGTTCTTCGGAGCGCTCTTTCGCTCGAGATACGATTGGCCGACACAGATTAGCGTCTTTGCCCCTGCTAGAGATCGTGTCGGGTCAGCGAAGACATCTGGTACTTGGAAGCATTCGGTGAGTTCCACAATCTCCTCAGGGATCAGTCCCTGCGAGATCCTCGACCGGACGATCTCAGCATAGGATGTCTTCTCGATCGCAGAGAATCCGATAAGATGCATGCCCGTTTCTTTGGCCTTCTCTCGGAGGTCGGCCTCGATTGTCATCCATGAGTACAGCTTCTGTTGAACACATAACCGTTTCTCTCGTTTCGAATCGTACCAGCTCTAGCAATCCTTTTCTATCAGGCCTCTCATTGCGGAGCAGCGAAGAGGACTGCCCAAGGCTATGGCATTATCCGTGTGGGTCAATGTTCTTTGATACTGCCGAAAATGGTGCTGGGCTTTTCCAAGTGGTCCTTCTAGAACATGCGAGGTAGTGCACCATGGCAGCACAGGCAAGTTACGAGAAGGAGTATGTGGCTAGGACGAGCAAATCGAAGGCGCATTTCGACAAGGCGAAGAAACTGATACCATTAGGAGTCGAGAGCAACGTGCGGTTCTTCGAACCTTATCCGTTCTATGTGAAGCGCGCGAAGGGCGCCTATTTGTGGGACATCGACGGGAACAGGATAATCGACTACGCGCTTGGCTACGGCCCGATGATACTCGGGCACAACCATCCGGCAGTCATCCGGGCGGTCAAAGAGCAGGTTGACAAAGGTACGATGTTCGGCGCTTCCGGTGAGCTGGCTTTAGAGTACGTGACCATGGTCAAGAAGGCCATGCCGTCCATCGAGATGTTCAGGTTCGCCAACTCGGGAACGGAGGCAACTATGCATCCGCTCAGAGTCGCGAGGGCATACACGGGCAAGGAGAAAGTCGCGAAGGCAGAGGGCTCGTACCACGGCGGTCATGACTACGCGTTGCAGTGTGTTGACATTCCTCCGGACAAACTGAAGGACAGCAGATGCCAACCTGCCGTTCCATTCGGCAAGGGCATCCCGAGGAGCATCTCAGACTTGCTGGTGATCTATCCGTTCAACGACTGGGCCGTCACCGAGGAGGTCCTCACGAAGAATGCAGATGACCTCGCTGCCGTCATCATCGAGCCCGTGCAAGCGGGCGGCGGGTGCTTCGCGCCAAGGGACAACTATCTGAAGAAGCTTAGGAAGCTCACTAAGAGTCTCGGGCTCGTCCTGATCTTCGACGAGGTCCTCACCGGATTCAGAGTCGCTTTTGGCGGAGCTCAGGAGAGATACGATGTGAAGCCGGACATCACATCGATAGCCAAGATCGCAGGAGGCGGGTATCAGCTCGCCGGCTTCGGGGGCAAGAAAGAGATCATGGAGGAGATCATCCCCAAGGAGGGCGGAAACGTCTACCATGGCGGAACCTATAACGCACATCCAGTGTCCGTGACCGCGGGCCTCACGACCCTCGAAATCCTATCCAAGTCCGGGACGTACTCGAAGATCGACAGGATCGGCGACTCGCTGTTCCACGGCCTGAGAGATGTCGCCAAGGACAGAGGAGTAGATGTATGGGTCGAATCCGTGGGCTCTCTGGGTCAGATGTACTTCACGGACCACGAGATAAGGACTTGGCGGGACGCGTTCAATGTCGACCCTGAGAAGTGGAAGCACTGGTTCATGTACTCTCTCGGCAAGGGCGTGTTCTTCGGCGTGCCGCATGCTGATGAGCACTTCTTCACTTCCTTGGCGCACTCGAAAGAAGACATCGAGAGGTCGCTGGAGATCTCAGACCAAGCGTTCCAGCGGATCGCGAAGGAATGAGCTATGGATCCAAACCCCTTCTTCGTGATTTCTTGGGGGCGTTCACGGGTTTTCCGTGAAAACCGCTAAAGGCTCGAAGCGTCATCCCCAGACTCTGATGACAGGCGATTCCGCCACGAAGACGGCAAGGGAAACCGAGGGCATCGATGCCAGGCTGCTCCTTACTGGCGAGGATAGGGCGAAGATGATAGCCCGCATACACTCGCTCGTCTACTGGGTCGGGATGCTGATTCCGGAGCATGAGATGCTCGGCGACTCGGAGATTGATCTTCGGGAAATCGTGTACAATCTCACCAGCAAGGAGAAGCTCACGCCTGAAGACATCGCCCAAGTCAACCAACTGATCCATCATCTCAAGGCGAAGGAGCGCGAGCTCGAGAAGAAACTCGCGCATGACCCGATGACGTTGAACTCAGCCAAGGAGCTTCTCGAAGAGACCTGCGGTCTTCTGAGGGCCATAGACGAGCTTCGTTCTGTCGAGACGCCTGAGAAGGCGGAGTTCCGGAAGAGAGATTTGCTGAGCAGGGTCGAGGATGCGAAGAGGTGGCAGAAGTTCGTCGAATCGATCATGCCGGCGAGGTGAGAGTTTCGTCAGTTCAGCGCTCGTAAGTGCTCAAGATCCTGTCTACTTCCTTCTTTGTCTGTTTGTCCACCGGTTCGGGAACGTGAGTCGACAAGATCTTCTTCACTCGCTCTTTCGCTTTCGCGACCATCTCTCTGCGGTCTTTGTTCAGACGGTATAGGGCAAGGTTGTCTGATTTCTCTTGACTCTGGATGAAGAGTTCCTTCCTCATATTCCTCGCCGTGTGGATTTCCTTCAGGAAGTTGCCTCCAGGGCCAACCGATCTCACGAGGTCGATTGCGAAATGAGCGTCGTCCAGCGGAACGTCTCTTCTCAGCTCCCGGATGTTCTCCCAGAGGTCGCAATCGATCACAATCTGTTCCAGCGACGCCCCCTTGGCCTGGTCGAGCCCGCCTATCCCTGATGCGAAGTCCGTCAAAGCCAGAGAAGTGTTGCTCGTGAACACAAGCTCCGCAGGGTCGAAGTATATCCCCGGTGATTCTCCGCCGAGCCCTACGCCGAACCCTCCGACCATCGTGGACGCTCCATAATGCTTCGCCATCTGCGCGGCCGCAGCTGCAATCAAAGCCTCCTCGACCGCACCGTAGTGTATCTCGCCGGTCTTCATGTTCGGCGAAGTGGATTCCGAGCTGTACACAACGGGCGCTCCGGCCTTGGTCATCTGCGAGATCGCGAAGCTCGCAAGGTTCTCTGCATTCACGATCGCTATGGTGGAGGCAAGCGTGACTGGGGATGTGAGTCCCATCAATGCCATGGACATCGAGACAACTGGTATTCCAGCACTGGCGAATTCCATAACCGCTTCGATCGAACCCTTCTCGAACTCAAGCGGGCAAATGGGACATTGGATGACTGAGAACAACGGCCTCTTCGCGAGCGCGTCCTTCCCACCAGCAATCGCAGCGGCAACGTCGATTTCAGCTCTCGCCTCTTCAGCCGACATCGCCTCGCCCTGAACATGCTTGGTCGTGTTGAGAAGCGAGATCGTGAGTTCGCTCAAGGCGTGCGTCTTGACAGGAGCATCATGCGCGGTCACTATGGGCCAGACGTAGTCAAGCGGATCCATCGCATCGCATAGCACCATGAAATCCTTGAGGTTCTCGCCGAGAGTTGTGTGTTTATTCCCTGTCTCGAGGTCCGTCATATAGACAGCCGTGCCGTTCGTAGCCACGTATGGCGGCCCGACCTTCGGGGCCCGCATGTCCTGCTTCGGGTTGCGCGCACACAAGTCCACGGTCTTTGGCAGCTTTCTCAAGGTCTCCTTGACAAGGCTCTCCGGAATGCTTCCACGCATGGCTTTTCTGTCGATCGTCGCTCCGCCGTTCTCGAGCGCCTTCAGAGCTCTCTCGCTGTGAACCCTCACGCCCGGATTCTCCAATATGCTCAGGGTCTTCTCGTGCACCAATTCGATGTCGCTTTTCGACAGAATGCTTATTTGGGCAACCGCCATTCTTCCGCTCCAAGAACCGAGATTGAGAGCGGAGTAATTAATCCATTGGCCTCCGGTGGATGGCTTTCTCTCTGATCGAACGGGGCCAAGGTGAACAAACGATGTTCGAGACTCTCAGGGCATATCCCAGAGCGTTCAAGGTGCTGATAGCGAGCGCCCTGATCGAGAACATGGCCTTCGGCCTCATCATCCCTTTTCTGACGATATACATGACAGCTGACATCAGAATCTCGGACGCGGCGGCCGGTGTGGTCCTCGTAGGTTACGCTCTCTCGGGCATCCCGGGGGCGATATTCGGGGGCATGCTGGCAGACAAGATTGGCAGGAGAATAGTCCTGCTCATCAGCCTGGGTATGATGTCGGTCACCATCATGATGTATTTCTTCGCATTCGACTTCGTTTCTCTGCTAGTGATCGCTCTCGCAGACTCCTTCGTGGCCTCGCTCTACATGCCCGCCGCGAGCGCGATGATAGCCGATGTCATTCCGTCTGAGAAGAGACCGCAGGCGTACAGCACTCTGAGGATTGCATGGAATGTCGGCTTAGTATTCGGCCCCGCGGCTGGAGCGGCGATCGTTGCCAGCTCCTCGATCAAAGAACTGTTCCTATTCGGTGCGGTGATCCTCGCAGCAGCCTTTACGATGAACGTCTTCTTCATCCCTGAAACGAAGCCGGACAATACCGGTGAAGCTGTGACCTTCAGAAAGGTTGCGGAAGTCAGGAAGAACAAACCGTTTCTCCTCATATGCGTGATGAGTGGCGTGTTCTGGTTCTATTCGACCCAGTTCATGTCGTCCTTTCCAGTGTACGTTACGAGGGATCTGGGAATGCCCGATTCGAACTCCGGGATCCTCTGGACGATCAGCGGTGCGATGATCGTCCTGCTGCAGCTATGGGTCACGTCCAGAGCTGTCAAGCTCAGAAGGTCCTTGGTGCTCATGGTCGGGCAGATCGTGAGCTCAGCTGGCGTTGGCCTGCTATTCTTCGCAACGGGGTTGCCTGAGATGATAGCGTTCATAGTCATCATGACGATTGGCGAACTCATCTACATGTCCATCCTATCAGCCATCATCGCGGACATGTCCCCAGAGGACAAGAGGGGCATCTACATGGGCTTCTCTGGTTTCGTACAGACGCTTGGCATGGGTGCAGGCATGCTGGTTGGCATGTGGCTCCTGGGCGCCCTCGGAACGCAGAGCGCCTATCTCTGGGCGTTCTTCGGAGTCGTCGGCGTCTCGACGAGCTTCGCGTATATTGTCTTCGGCAGGATGGTGGGACGCGAGAAGGATCATCCTGCCAAGTTCGGCGTTCCCGCCTCTTCTGTACAGTCACACTGAACGAAAAACGAAAAACCGAAAAGTGAAGGGGTTTTCTCCAGCTCATCCTCACCGGATGAACTGTATCAGCAACGCGAAGCGGTCTTAGAATCGCCTGCGGCCCTTGTTCATGTAGCCGGGCCTGTCTCCGCCGCCTTCTCTGTCTCCGCCTCTGTCGCCATAGCCGCCGCGGCTTCCGCCTCTGCTGCCGCCGCTGCCACCGTATCCGCCGCGGCTTCCGCCTCTGCTGCCGCCGCCTCCGCCGAAGCTCCTGCGCTCCTGTTCGTACTCCTTGTCGCTCATGTTCAGTGCGGTGCTTGCGCCGTCAAGTGGCTTCTCGCTCTTGTTGAGCTGTCCGTACTTGCCGACGTTCAGGCGCATGTGTCCTCTGACTAGCGAGACATACCCGTTCTTGATCTCCATAACATCGTCCTTGACAATGCTTCCGATCTGGTTGTCCCACAGTGAGAGGATTATTGCAGCCGTCTCATCCGCTACACTCGCCTCTGCGACCTTTCTGGAGTTCCCGAACTTGCCGGGGATGTCCTTCGGCTCGCTGACCTCAAGGCACTTGGCCAATACGTCCACTCTCTTAGATTGTGGCGTGAGGTCTTTTATCTTCGTCGCTACGCTTGCTGGCTCTTCCGAGCTCTGTCCAACGCTCTCTTCCATGTCTATTCTTCCTTTGCGCACAATTGTCTCCGGCTAGCACGCGAGTCAAACTATCGGCTTCAAAACATCAGCGATGTTCGGCTTGTCGTATCACTCGGCACAACTAGTGCTGATTCAGCGACTACACCTGACACTATTAATATTCTTCTCCGTTACTGGGTGCGAATCTCGGTCGATTTGCCGATTCCCCACTCCCAGCTTTCGTCAGCGGGTCAATTCTGTGCTCTCTGCGCTGGGAAACAGCTATATATATTCCCGTGCGTTCGGCGTTATCTGTTCAAGGAGCACAGAGCCGTTGAAACCTGCAGAGACACTCCGCACGGAGGTCTGCTCCCCAACGGAGCAGTGGGTTCAAAGTGCTCGCGCTCGACTTGCGGAAGGGACTTCGAGGGCCAAGAGTTCCTAAGGGGGGATGCACATGGTTGACGGAGGTGTAGGCCGGGCTATTTACCCTGGTTCAGCGCCTTCTCCCGCTCCTCCTACAGAGTTCTCGCCAAAAGCTGAACGAACTGAGGGAGCCATCGCTTCAAAGATTGTCGCACTTGGGATCAAAGACGTCCGTGTGGCGTCTTCCCCTGCCGAGCGGATACTCTACTCTCGCGACCAATCTGAGATCCCGCGTTTTCTGCGAGAGATCATGTTCAGTTCAGTCCCTGATGCGGTCGTTCTTGCGAAATCGACTGAGGCGGTCTCTGCGGTCGTTCGGTTTGCGTCCTCTAATGGTGTGACCGTAATTCCGAGAGGTTCCGGATCGTCGCCATTCGGCGGCTCGGTCCCGGTCTCTGGAGGTATCGTGATCGATGTCTCCGGCATGGACAGGATCCTGAGCGTCGATGTTCCCGCCAAGAAGGTCACAGTCGAGGCGGGAGTAAGATGGGCCGACCTGGACCACGAGCTGGAGAAGCATGGCCTATCCCTGAACACGAGTCCTTCGAGCAAGTTCTCGACCGTCGCTGGCTGGGTCTCCACGGGCGGCATGGGGTTGAACAGCTTCTCCAAGGGCCATCTGAGCTCGATCGTTTCGTCCATCGAGCTCGTGACCCATGACGGCTCCAAGAGGACGATTCAGAGCAACGACCCATTGTTCGCGGCCGTGTTCGGAAGCGAAGGGCAGCTCGGAGTGATCACTGGTGTGACTCTCACCGCCCGTGAGATCCCGAGAAAATCCAAGCCGCACCTGATATTCTTCGACGAACCCAAGAGCGCGCTGAGCTTCGCATATGCGCTCGCGAGCGGCCCAGTCCATCCTGCTCACATAGTGTACGAGAGTGCCGCGAAGTTCTCACTGATCAACCGTGCGCTGGGCCAGAACCGCTTTCCGGCATCCGACGCGATCATAGTGAGCGTTGAGAACGAGGAATCAGAGCGCTTGTTCCAGGACCATCTCAAGAGCACAGGCATCAAGGAGGAGAAGGAGTACCTCGCGCGGTACATGTGGAACGAACGGTACTTCCCGATGAAGCTCCGGAAGTTCGGGCCGGGCATGCTCGGGTCTGAGGTCACAGTCCCTCTGAATCTTCTTTCAGATGTTCTGTCGAAAGCGACGGGTCTCTGCCGCGAGCTCGGGCTCGAACCGCTCTTCGAGGTTCACTTCCTCAGCAACGGTCACGGTCTCCTGTTGTGCTACTATGTGACCGACCAGGGCAACACGATAGGTTACACTCTGGACGCGCTCAAGTCCATGCTCCTCACTTCGATGCTGATAGATAGCGGCGCGAAACCGTATTCCGTTGGCATATGGAACCATCCGTTCTCGAACGCCGAGGAGCGAGTGCGCGTCGACCGCCTCCGCAAAGCCAAGGCCGCACTGGACCCAAATGATGTCATGAACTCTGGCAAGTACTTCTCGCTCTCGGGTAGGCTCGGAGGCCTCGCTAGCGCTGCCTTCAACCCGAAACTCATGAGGCCTGTCCTCAAAACGATGCGGATACTCTCTCCCATCACCATGCGGTTCATGCGGATGGGATATCACTTCGCGGCCAGGAGACTGAAGCCAAAGTCGCGGACCGAGCTCCTCAGGATAGCGGATGAGTGCGCCATGTGCGGCGCCTGCGTGAGCGTCTGCCCAGCATACCTTGTGGTGAACGATGAGAGGGTGACTGGCAGAGGGAAATTGTTGGCGATCAAGACGATGGCACGCGGTTCCAAGATCTCAAAGGAGCACTCTGACAGGATATTCCTCTGCATGAAATGCAAGGCGTGCGAGCAGGTCTGCCAATCGAAGCTCGAGCTCGTGTCGGCCTATGAGACGCTCGAGAAGGAACTCGAGCAGATGCACGGCAAGGACACGCAGGAAATAGAGAAGTTCGTTCATTACGCGGAGAACATGCCAGAGTACGACAAGCTGGTCGAGCGGGGGCTCGTTATCGGTGCTCCGAAGCACGGGATGGGAGGTGGCGCGTCAGATGTATGAGCGGTACCACATCCCCCTCAGCACAGTCCAGGGAAGAGCAGCCCCAGTTCCGAAGTTCGTGATAATCCGTGCTGACAATTGCGTCAATTGCGGTAAGTGTGAGAGGGCTTGCATCTACGGCGTGCACAAGCGGAGCGAGCTGGATCTGCGCAAGATGGCGGACCCGATCAATCCGCTCTGCAAGAACTGCTTCAGATGCATGGAGGATTGTCCTCAGAGAGCGCTGTCAATGACTCCAGGCCCGGAGTACAAGTCTTTGGGTCGCGGGATCTGGAGCTCGCTCAGGATTGCGACGATCTGGGGCGAAGCGGAGACGGGCAAGATCCCCGTCCTAGGCGCTGGCTACCGTGGCATGTTCGCAGGACCGGGCTATGATGGCATGTGGACGGACATGTCCGAGATCGTCAGGCCCACTCGGGACGGGATTCACGGAAGGGAATTCATCTCCACTAGCGTTGACATCGGAAGGAAACCGGCCTCGCTTGAGTTCAGCAAGGACGGACATGTCCTCACGGAGATTCCGCCAATCGTCGAGTTGCCGATCCCCGTCATCATGGACACGACTAGGCTGCGCTCCGTGAGCGACGACATGTTGGTCGGCTTTGCACATGCCGCAAAGCATCTGGGCACCCTGCTCCTCGCCTCTGCTGGTTCTCTTCCGTCGCAAGCGTCCGCTGAGATCAACAGTCATTTCGTGCCGGTGTTCCCCGAAGGTGCGGACATACGCACCATCGAGATACCGAAAGGCGTCCGGATGGTCGAGCTGCAGCACGGATCTGGGTGGAGAGGGGACGCGAATCTGTTCAGGTCGAGGTTCCCCGAGACCGTGCTCTCCTTCAGAATGGAGGCCGGCAAAGGCGTCGAGGATAGGATACTCGAGCTCGTCCGCGCCAAGATAGACGTCGCTCATGTACTGTACGACGAGGAAAGCGCTGAGCTCGACAGGAACGACGGGAGACACGCGAAAGACAGCCTGCGGGCAATCCACAGAGCGATGGTCTCCAAGGCCGTGCGCGACCAGATCACCGTCGTCGCGGGAGGCGGCATAGCAGCTGCGGAACACGTTCCAAAGACCATCATCTGTGGTTCGGACGTCGTTGCCATCGAGAAAGCGCTCGTCGTCGCGCTCGAGTGCAGGGATTGCTTGAGCTGCTCGAAAGGTTCGTGCCCGATCAACCTGCATGGCGCACCAGCGGACTGGATCGAAGGGCGCGTCACCAACATGGTCGGTGCCTGGAGAGACCAGCTTCTCGAAGTCCTCGGAGCTATGGGTCTCAGAGAAGTCCGAAGGTTGAGAGGGGAGTTCGGCAGGGCGATCTTCTACGAGGACGTCGAACGAGAGGCGTTCTCCGAGATCGAGGGAGGTGAGATGAATGGCTGAGTCCGAGAAGGCTTGCCCCAAGGATCTTCCGGAAGCCGCTCTGATCCCTTCCGAGAACCTGAAGTTCGTAAACCGATTCACGGTGACAAGGGCGGACACATGCATATCGTGTGGTACGTGCGCGAGCTTGTGCCCCTATGGAGTCCACAAGCGCATCGAGGGCCATGTGAAGATACTCCCGCCTGACGACAGAAAGTGCATCGGGCCATCGTGCGAGGTCAACTACTTCTTCTGCGTCGCGAACTGTCCGACCAATTCGCTCTCAGTAAAGACAAGCGAGACATTTGTCAGCCTCGGCGATCCTCGCTGGACCTCCGAGATGATACTCGCCACTTGGGCCATGGCCGAGACGGGAAGGCCTTTGTCTATCGAACATCCAGGAAACGTCGGTGCTTCGGGCGGAGGATTCGACAGTCTGCAATTCAAACTCCCTGAACCGAAGGGAAGATTCGATCCAAACGAGATATGCACAGCTATCGATCTCAACAGGCGCGACTCGGGAGCATCGATCAGTATTCCGATCCCGATCTACGGCGGGGGAATGTCGTTCGGCTCCGTCAGCGTCCACACGATGGTTGCCCGAGCAAAGGCCGCGATGAAGTGGCGCACATTCACATGCACTGGAGAAGGAGGCTATCCAGAAGCGCTCGTTCCCTACAAGGATCACGTCATTACACAGATTGCCACGGGCCTGTTCGGAGTCCGTGAGGAGACGATACAGCGCACAAGGATCGTCGAGTTCAAGTACGCTCAAGGGGCGAAGCCGGGGCTGGGAGGTCATCTGCTCCACGACAAGAACACCCCAGATGTCGCGAGGATGCGAGAGGCCGTGCCATACACGAGTCTGTTCTCGCCGTTCCCGTTCCACAGCGTCTACTCGGTCGAGGACCACAAGAAGCACTTGGACTGGGTGCACGCAATCAACCCGTCGGCACTATTGGCGGTCAAGGTCTCAACTCCGAACGATGTCGAGATGGTCTCGGTCGGCAGCTACTATGCGGGAGCGCACATAGTTCACCTTGACGGCGGCTATGGTGGGACTGGGGCTGCGCCTGAGATCGCAAAGAAGAACATTGCGATGCCTATCGAGTACGCGATCCCGAAGGTCCACAAGTTCCTTGTTAACGAAGGTATCAGAGACAAGATCACGCTGCTCGCAAGCGGAGGCCTCAGAACCGCAATGGATGTCGCGAAGGCAATCGCGCTGGGAGCCGACGGAGCGGTTATCGGGACTGCGGACCTGGTGGCTCTCGGATGTGTCCGATGCGGTAACTGCGAGAGCGGCAGAGGTTGTCCTCGCGGCATCGCGACCACAGATCCAATCCTGGATAAGTTGATAGATGCGGATTGGGGCGCCCAAAGGATATCGAACCTCTACAATGCGTGGTGGCTCCAATGGTGCGAGCTCCTTTCTAGGTTCGAGATGTCCGATATCGCGGAGCTACGTGGGCGGACCGACTTGCTCAGGCGAACAGACAACTATCTCAAGGAGGCGAGCAGGTGATCGAAGAGACGATGGCTCTGCTCAAATCGCGCGAGTGGATGACATCCTCCAGACCTCTCGGGTCGACCCGCTCTCAAGAGGCCGAAGGCGGCTGCGGTGTCGTCGGGATCGCGAGCACTGTGCCTCTTACTGGGAAGCACTTGCTCGGTCCGCTGGTGCAGATGCACAACAGAGGGAACGGAAAGGGCGGAGGAATAGCAGCTGTCGGCCTCTCACCCGATCAGATGGGGGTGACCAAGAGAGTCCTGGAAGAGGACTACCTGATCCAGGTCGCATACCTCAAGCCCGCAACCAGAGATGCCCTTGAGGATGAATTCATCAAGCCAAACTACAGGGTGGAGAAGAAGTACAAGGTGGAGGCGAGCAAGGACAAGACTCTGCTCTCCTCCCTGGAAATCGCTCCGCCGGAAGTGTGGAGATACTTCTGCAGAGCCAAGAAAGAGGTTCTCGACGGCTTCATCAAGAAGAACAAGCTCGAGAAGCTCGATCCGCGCAAGGCAGAGGATGAGTTCGTCTACCAGACCAGCTTCAAGATCAACAAGAAGTACTATGCGACATCCGACATGTCTGCATTCGTCATGTCCCACGGGAGGAACATGATCGTGATGAAGATCGTCGGGTATGCTGAGGACGTAATAAGATACTACGGACTCGAGGACCTGAAGGCACATGTCTGGATCGGACACCAGAGGTATCCGACCAAGGGCAGGGTCTGGCACCCGGGAGGCGCCCACCCGTTCGTCGGCCTCGATGAAGCCTTGGTTCACAACGGCGACTTCGCGAACTACCATTCTGTCTCCGAGTACCTCGCCCAGAGAAACGTCGTACCATTGTTCCTCACAGACACAGAAGTCTCGGTTCTCCTGTTCGATGTCCTGAACAGAGCCTATGGCTATCCGCTCGAGTACATCATCGAGGCTCTTGCCCCCACGACCGAGCGCGATTTCACGCTACTCCCGGAGGAGAAGCGCAAGACCTACAGGGCGATCCAGGCAACGCACATACACGGCTCCCCGGACGGTCCGTGGTTCTTCATCATCGGCAGGAATTGCTTCTACGACGGCAAGTTCCAGTTGATGGGCATCACAGACACATCGATGCTGAGGCCACAGGTCTTCGCACTGGTCGACGGCGGCATACAGCTGGGTCTGATAGCATCCGAGAAACAGGCGATCGACGCCGCCCTGAAGAGCGTGTCGTCCGAGTTCCCGTCCGTGCCTGGATATGCGGACATGTACTGGAATGCCAGGGGAGGAAGCTACACGGACGGAGGGGCGTTCATCTTCAGTCTGTATCCTGAGAAGAACCCAGCGGAAGGCATGAGGCTCATCTGCACAAACAAATTTGGGACGCCGGTCACAAGCCCGTCGATGGACTGGAGCAAGGAGGACGACCTCGCGCTTGCAGAGCCTTTGCCCAGCAAGCCAAAGGCGAGCAGCATCGGGAAGGATTTGGTATCGAGAAAGAATCCGAGAGGCGCGTTCGGCCTGCTCGTCAGCAAGCTTGGCGAACTCTCTGGTTCAGAGCTGAATGGCGTCTTCTCCTACATCGTTCAACAGGCAGCCAAGAACGACGCGACCATGGAAGAGTGCGTCGAGCTCATGACCATGGTCATCGACAGCAAGTACTCTTCTGGCAAGTTCAGGCGAAGCAGGATCAACAAGAAGGCCAACGAAGCCATCGAGAGGATTCTGAGATCGTCGAAGAGGGTTGAGAAGGACGAACACGCTCTGTATTCCCTGGTCGATCTCAAGAACAGGGACAAGCTCCGCAAATGCGTGTCCCCCTATGACAGACTCGTGATCGATTGTGACAGCTTCCCGATGGAGGGCGACGATGGCGTTTCATTCCTGATCAAGCAGGCAAGGGAGCTGGGATGGAACCGCGTCGTCATCATCGGCATTCACGGCCAGAGATTCGTCGGCGCAGGCCTAGGGCCGAGGACCAAAGGCTTCAAGACAGATGTTTACGGAAGCCCTGGGGACTATCTCGGTTCGGGACTGGACGGCGCGGAGGTCGTGGTCCACGCGAACGGGCAGGATCAGCTGGGGCAGATCCTCAGCGAGGGCAAACTCGTCGTCCATGGCGATGTCGGCCAGACGTTCCTGTACGGCGCGAAGGGCGGAGAGGCATATGTCCTGGGCAATGCCGCGGGCAGGCCCCTCATCAATGCGGTCGGGAAACCCAAGGTCGTGATAAACGGGACCTGTTTGGACTACCTGGCAGAATCGTTCATGGCTGGGAATCCGTTGTACGGCGGGGGTTTTGTCGTTCTGAACGGATTGACCTTCGACGGCAAGGGAAAGCCAGTTGACCTTCCAGCTCCCTATCCTGGAGGCAACCTGTTCTCGCTCGCGTCGGGCGGCGCAATATACATTCGAGACCCAAGGAAACTGGTCGGAGAGGACCAGCTGAACGGCGGAAGGATCTCAAGAGTCACCGAAGCAGATTGGAGACTCATCTTGCCGTATCTCAATGAGAACGAGCGACTGTTTGGGATCCCAGTCGAAGGATTCCTGCTCAAGGTGGATGGCGTGAGCAAACCGCCGGAAGAGGTCTATAGGAAGATCGAGGCGGTACCGATGGTCACTCTTGCGGGAACGGTGCAGATGCAGGAGACCGGCGACTAGGACAGCAGCACTTCATTGAACGGACCTCTTCTGACATACTCTCTGGCGTAAACACCAGAGGTTCTTCGGCTCACACCGTCGCTCACGATACCACCTTCCATAGATGGCCGTTCCAACGGCGTACCGATGGCTGTGCCAGACAGCCACTACTTCCCTC
>Ga0315284_10000354_pt1 | contig 62609 bp, 105 predicted proteins | sample YL17G09_16_MG_FD_203696 | JGI IMG/M metagenome (GOLD analysis project Ga0315284, IMG submission 203696) | Sediment microbial communities from Yellowstone Lake, YNP, Wyoming, USA - YL17G09_16 | ecosystem: Environmental > Aquatic > Freshwater > Lake > Sediment | place: USA: Wyoming | collected...
TATAAGTTTATATAATCTAAATTTTTGAAAATCAGTTTCCAGAATTTCGTTAATTTTTCTTTGGGCAATCGTAGGGGTATTGAATTTTAGTTCTGTTCCATTTTCAAATAATTGAAGGGAATTAGGAATTGAACGAATGATTTTATATTGGTTATTATTTTGAATGAAATCTAATTCTACTGAACATTGTTTTTCTCCAAGTCTAATTAAATCAGATAATCTTATGTCCGTAACTTCCCCAAAAAGAGCAAAGAGTAAAGCAGTTAAAATAGTAGTTTTGCCCGAACCATTGCCTGAGAATTCTTCATTTTTATCCTGAGAATCTAAATTAGTTCCTGTAATTAAATTGAGTTTAGAAAAATTGATTTCTTGGGATTCAAAAAGTTGAAAATTCTGAAGTTTAAGAGAGTTAATAAACAATTATGCTCCTCCGATTTCTGGACAACTATCTAAAGTGCACATTTCTGGATTAGTTTTATAAAAACCACATAATTTACATCCATCAGACATTTCTTTATTTTCTTTTATCTTGGTTACTGGTGAAATTTTCCAGGTCTTTCTTAATTTGACGGGTCGGGGTTTCATTCTTTTTTTCTCCTTAATCTCACAATCTTTCTTTTTTAATGATTCTAATTCTTCTAAATCATCTATAATACAATCACATCTTTTATCTAATTTATCTATACATCGTTTATGCGCCACTTATTTCCTCCTTTAGTACTTTTTTGATTGCTTCTGGAATTTGGTTTTTTTCAAGCCAAGAATTTAATAGTTCTAATAAATTAACAGTTTCTTTATCTTCTCTTTTTTGACTATTTGCGGAAATAATAAACTCCTTCTTATCTATAAATTTAACGAATTTTTCTTTATATTTTTGTTGAAAAGGTAAAAACGTCCGCCAAAGTTCATAATTTTTATAAATAATTCTGATTTTGGTCTTTGGGTCGGTTTGGTCTAATTGGACAATAAGTTGGCCTACAGGGTCGTTCAAAGGGGCAATTTGCTCACCAGAAGCCCCAGGAACGACTTTTTTAACTTCAATAGGGTCTTTTATAGGGGTGTTTTCGTTAACTTTATCTAACTCATTGATTTCATTTGAGTTATCTCCTAAAATATACTCTATCATAGGGTAGGGATTTTTTAGAGGTATAAATTGCACTTTTTCTTCCTTTTCGCCATAGTTCTCTATTATTGCCACTACTTTTTGTTTATCTTCAGATTCTGCAAAGTCTACGAATCGCACCGACCCTAATTGGCAAATGTTTGGTTTTATAATTTCAAAACTATGACTATGTCCGAGGAAGATATACTTATACTTTAATTCGCTTTTAGAAATTGTTGCTCCAAAATTTTTTTTAGATTCCTTAACAATAAAATGTCCACAGAAAAGATGATTATCATCATGGTATTCTTTTAGTATGGTTATGGTATCTTTTTTTAGGATGCCAAAATGATTCAATACACTATCCTCTAATGTAGTGCTTTCGTGGCTCTGGGCAGCGATTATAATTATTTTGCAATTTAGTTTATTTAGGAAAGTGGAGAATTGGTCAAGTTCTTGACTAGTGGGTTTAATAGAATTAAAATTATCGCCCAAGGAAATTACCAAATCACATTTGTATTCTTCTTTTATGGAGATTATTTCGTTATCTATTTCTGCACATTCTTGCAAAGAAGAAGGTTCACGATGTTCATCAGAAAAAAGTAAAATATTCATTTTTTCTTAATTTTAGTTTTTCTTTCTTTAGGATTGGCAATAACCGGTAATTTAAAAATATTATTTATCTCCATAGCTAATTCACTTAATCTATGTAACCGTAATTCAAAGATTTTATCAAAAATATTTTTACATCTGGGGCATACTTCTTTTATTTCACTTTCTACTTTAGCTAAGTAATCAGAATAACTATAATTTTGATGATTTTCTTCTATTGGACTGGCAATATATAAACAAAAATATTCTTTTTCCCTTAAAATACTTCCGCAGAGGTCGCAATAGTCTACTTTAATGGTACACCTCCATTATAATCGTTTTCTGTGCTTGTTCGGAACTAAACTATTCACGAAATAGTCCCAGAGAGAAGGTCTTTTAAAATTTGAACATCCTCTCATACGATAAGGATAATATTTATAGATTATAAAAAATAATTCATACATAAAAAACAATGCTATAAAGGAAGTCAGCAAAACATAAAAATCTCTAATAATAAAAAAGAAATAGAAAAGTTTATATTTATCATTTCCTAATGCAAGATTTATAAATTTTCTCGAACTTCCTTTAGCAGATTTTACTTCTTTTATTTTTTGAGTTTGAAAATGATATTTAATCCCATCCGAATACCCCCATAAGACCAATACAATTCCTGCCAAATGTCTAATAATAGGATTTTGAATAATCAAAAAATCAGAATTAAATAGTCTAATAATTTCGTTAATTATTTCCATTCTCTTCCTTTTCGTTCTCCAGGAAACCAATTATTATAATCACAGCCATTTATATCATCAAAAATACACCCTATACAATATTCTTCTGCGGAAACTATCCCATCCCTAGGGCAGTTTTTCATTTTTATTTTGTCTATTCTTTCTTTATTTATTTGGTCATTATTTTGCTTTATAAATGGATTAGTTTTCATTTTCATTTTTGGGATGAGGCAGGAATTATTCCTGGCCCCATCATTATGTTATACTTCTGAGTTTTGGTCATTGCCTGCTGGTATGACCTTTTCTTTTTTCTCTTCTCTTGCAATGCCCAATTTATCAAGTATTTTTACAGTATTTGTCCTAGTAGTCAAGATGACTTTCAAAAGAACCAACATTCCTTTCAAAATCAAAATAACAGCAGCACTCAGGGCAGTTATGCTCTTGGCTTCGTCGGTCAATTTTATAAAATCACCTTTTGCAGCTTCAGCAGAAATCATTGACGTATTCCTCCTTTCAACTTTAATTATTTTTTTATGTATGGTTAGGCTATGTACATCGCCGTCCCGCCCAAAAGTATCCCGATTACTAACACTAACAGATGAAATAATCTGTCCATTACTTTCCTCCTTTTTTAGATTTAATTCTTGTGATTTTTTTAATAAATTATCTTGCCAATCCATAGATTATTCTAAAAATAGATTATCTGCTATTCTTATGGCATCTTTTATCCCTTGCCAATATTCTGATTTTACGTTATTATTTTCCATTAATTCTTTCACTCTATCTTCATTTCCGCACAATTCAATAGCTAATTTTTTAGCAATCGGTCTTAGAGTCATTAATTGCCTCCCTCTCATTTATATAATTTAATAAATTTCAGCATCTCTTTTAAATAATTGGATTCTATTTTATTGAATCCTCTGCGAGTTATTAACCATTGTAAATCATCGACAGTTATTTTTTCTCCTATTTTAATATACATTACTATTTCTTGATAAATTAATCGAAACCAATGGAATTCTCTTTTACTTAAACGAGCAATTTCAGAAATAGCCCACATATCACTTGTCCATTTAATATTGGCTTTATAAGTTCTGAATTTACGAAAAATTTCTTTTAGCATTGGGTGCCTCCTTTATTTGTTGTTAATTTTTTACATTTGCAGTGTTTCTTTTCGGAATAGTTATAATTTATCATCGCAAAAGTCCACTGAGGGAGAGGGTAAAAGCATCTCCCTCGTCCTCACTTTTAAACTCTAATCCAAAATCTGATTTGAGATAATCCATTACTAAACTTTTACAACTTATCTTCTTCTTTTCTCCCTTTTTATGTTTAATCTTTCCTGTTTTATCCTTTGTATCTCTAGTATAAATTTCCGCTTTTAATGTTCCTTTTGATTCCTGTTTTTTCTGATTAAAACCTATCATAGACCTAGCGGTATTTGGAAAAATAAAATAATAAATATCCACTTCCTTTTTTAATTCTCTGTAAACGAGTATACCAAATCTCGCCAAATGTTTCAACGTTTCGATTGACTTTCCAAAAAAACAATCCTCAATTATTAATAATTTATATTCCTTATATTCTGAAATTTTCTGTTTTAATTTTTCCAAAGAAGAAATGAGATTATCTGCCTTATGAAAAGTATCCTGTTTTTTATCTGTTTCTATTACTTGAGTATTTTCTATATAAATATTGTCTTTATCAGTTCGTAAAAAGCAAATTCCAGAAGTCCCCTCCGCAATGTCTATGCCGATTGACAGGGCATTTTTGCGAATGGTCTTCATCAATTTTTTTTCTATATCTTTAATTGATAATTTAGGAAGCATAATCGTATTGGTATATCTCCTCTTTGTTGCATCTTTGACATTTATAATGACCATAAATAGAACGTCCGCTATCTATTCTAGTTACTATAAAATTATTATGCCCGAATAAAAAACAAATGAATTTTTTAATCTCTAAGTTCATTTAAATATTTCTCCATTAAATAAAGTTTAGTTGCAACTTCTATTAAAATATAACATAAATAACCCTTTATAGAAAAAGTATCTATTTCCCATTCATCCCAGATTTTTACTTCTATTGTGTAATTTTCTTCTGCCATTTTTAGAGAGAAGGAAGAAATCTTCCTTTTAGTTAATTCGTTCTATTGTTTTGCCTTCATCATTGAGAAGATAAACTTCTGAATCTATTAAATAATTCTCTTGTCTAAAGTCGGAAAATTTAATAAATAGATTCAGTTTATTTACATTTTTTTCGGTTGATTCTATAATCGTCGGACTCCCGAATTCGTAAACTTCTTCCAATTTTTGATTTTTTGTCTGAATTTCAGCTTTATTCACTTTATCTAAGAAAACCCACCCATCTTCTTTCTTGATTTTTACTATCATCTCTCTACCTCCCTTTCTTTCTGTCTATCTTCCTTCTCTCTAATTTCTTGTAAAAGTTTCTGTCCTTTTTTAAAATACCATTTTTCATCAACTATAATTAACATTCTTCCATCTTGCAGATATATTTCTCCAAAGGATTTATTATGTCCGCAACAAGAACCTCTCATATCTATACATCCTTTTTGTAAGGCTTCTACCAAAGAAGCAATACAACTATCTATTTCAGTATATTGCATTTTAGAATATCCTGTACAAGATAAATCTTTGGGTATCTTTACTAAAACATTTTCGGTTTTGCCCAATTTACACATGGTTATTCCTTCATTATTTTTATAAGACACAAAAAAGCTAAAATATAAATAATCACTTTAACTAAAAAATTAATTCCCAATATAATTATAAGTAGTTTAATCATTTTTTGGTATGGTATTTTTTATTCTTCATAAAAAGGCGTTGGTGAATCTTCTTTATTTTCTTGATTTAAAAAATCCTTATCTTCTTCTATAAAATCTTTTTCAGTATAAGTAGGTTGAGATTTGATAATAGGAGTTGTATCATTTAATGGAACGATTGTACTATTCTTTGGAACAGTTTTCTTTCGTTCTTTTTTAGGCATAATGCCTATTAAACTCTTATCCCACTGCATTGCACCAAAGATATGTTCTGCTTTCATTAGAATATTTCGTTCAATCATCCTATCCCAATTTATTCCAATTTCCCTAATTTTGTTTTGACTTTCTTCGCTCTCGTCAAAGGCAAGAACATCCTTATTTACTGTCGTATGACTTTCACGTAATTCTTTTTTTCCGCTTTCCTTGCTCTTTCGCATCTGTTTGGAATGTCTTTCTGCTTTTCCAAAAGGAAGGACATAGCACCAATATGTTTCTTTGTGATAGTCCTGACTAAAGTTAGTAATCAGTTCGCCTGTATATTGTAACGCCCTAATAAAAATAGGAGGCGAATTATATTCTGTCTGTGAAATCTGGAAAGGAAACCCTATTTTAGTTAATGGTTCATTTTTAAAATTTTCTATTTTTTCTTTTACCCAAGCAACACAATTTTGTTCTATTTCCTTATCCAAAATCTTGTTGATTAATTTTTCTACGAATTCTTCTATATATGCCGAACTATCTTTTCTTATTAATTCGATGCCTTTATCTATTGTTTTTTTATCCCCTTTTGATGTAACGAAGTTGCCTTTATATCGTTTATCCGCTTGGCAGAAAAGTTCTGTAAAATATCCCTCATACTTGAATTTAAGATTCCCTTCTGTCTTTCCAAAATGATTCAGCCATCTCGGAATTAATACTTCATTGCATAATTTTTCTATTTTCTCATAATCTCTAGATTGAACAAAAAAAGAATCAGTATCATTCTTAATAACTGTATACCCATTCAATCGTAAAGCATATTTTGTATAACGAATTAAAAAACGTGCGAGATAGGTAATTGTATCCGCAGTATCCTTGTCGTAGATTCTCGAATTCTTGAAGAGCAAAATTCCATAAAGAGTATTGTTGAGTGATTTATGTGCCTCATCCTGTTTCTTCAATAATTCGTATTCTTCCCCAGATTTTCCTTCGAGTTCTTTTTGAATTTGTTTGCGAGAATTTATTAATCGATTGGCCACCGTAGGAACAATTGCATCTGAATTCTGTTTGATAGTTATTTTTCTGATAGTTACAAATCCAGGGGCATTGGAATAAATTGTTTTATTTGCAGGGTCTAAATTAAATGTAGTAATTAATGATGGATAAGTTCCCGAAACATCGAATAAAGAAATGTCTTCAAATCTTCCAGTTATACCATAAACATATCCGCCAATAATGTTGTCTTCTTCTATTCTACGAAGTCTTTCTTCATCATCTGGTTTGCTCGGCAATACCATCCCTTTCGCTTTTGCGGTCTGTAAAATAAGTCCATCTATAGAAACAGAAAAGTTACATAAATCATCCCACAATACTTTCGCTATTCTTCTCTGTTCGTCAAAATAATCTATAAGATGTAATTTATTTTCCAAAGCAACCATTTTCTCCACATCGTGCCTATTCTTCTTTTTTATAATATCAGAAATTTCATCAAATCTGTATTTTGTGAAATCTTGTGGTTCTTTAAATTCTTCCGAATAAATGAAGTCCAGACTATGCCTCTTATACTTATAAACCTTCTTTATAAATTTATAATAATCTACTATACTTATTCCCTCTGGGTATCCATCTCGCTTTCTGGAGCGATTAATTGGGCTAATCGCTTCAGCAAAATTTGGAAAACGAGTAATAAGGTATGGTACATCAAACAATTCTCCATTATATGCAATCAATAAGTCCGCCTTTTGTTCTTTTATATAATCTATAAATGCAGTCATCATTTCGTATTCCGATTTATAGTCTGGAAGAAAAAAAGTATGATAAATCTTATCATAATTGCAATATGCGGTTATGCAAGTAATTGGGTCGGGAGCAATCAATGGATTAGGAATGATTCTGCTCTTTGTTTCGATGTCAAACATTATCCATTTTGGATTAGATTTAATTATATCTATCTTATCAATGAGATAACGACGATTATATACAACGTCGCTCTCCCCATCTACTTTTATGTTTCTTTTATCTCTTATTTGATATGGTTCTTTGCAGATTATTTTATTGAATTTTCCACCAAGATAGCCTCTGAATAATCCATTAGGAGAAGGAGAAAAATAATAAGGAAAGAAAGTTTTGTCTCTAATTATTGATAGTTCTCCGTCTTTTTGTCGGCAAAAAAGTATAATTTCTTTGCCTATTGAAGCTATATTCTGAATCGGATAAGACATCATTATTTATATTCCCCTTTTATTGATTTTCTTACTATTTCTCCATTTAAAGTTAATTCTGCGTCTAATAATACCGCCAATCTTTCGGCTTCTTCATAAGCGGAATCAAACGGTTGCCCGCCCGACATTTCCATAATTAATTTATCACTAAAAAAATCTATTGCTATAATAGAATAACCTCCGGCAAATTTAATAGGTTCGTCAATAACCGCACAGTTCATTTTCCAAACTTTTATTCTTAATCCTTTATAAAGTTTATCTTCTCCCATTTTATTTATCCTTTCCTTCAAAATAAAAAGTATCTTCATATTCAAAACGTCCTTTTGGGTCAAACTCTACTTGCCCGCCAACGAAAACATAAGGAGACCCACTCCAATTTCTCAATGCTTGCCAAAATCTTTCTTCTGGGTGAGAGATACAATAATGAATAAAATCATTTAATAGTGCTATATTTTTAGAATTTTTCATTTTTCTCCCAAAATTAGATGTGCGGGAATCCAAATCCCATCTCGCCCATTATCCAATAATAAATTTAACATCCTATTTGCTCCCACAGGATTCATACTATGAATATAAAAAAGACTATTTTTGTACTTATCATTTGTTATTATTTTCTTTATAAATTGATAGCCTGTATTCTCTTCATTTGAATCTACCCAAATTCTCTGGTCAAGGTCGTGGTCTAAGAAAAATACAGGGAAATAATTAAATTCGTCAATACAAGCATTATAGGCAGAATTAATATCGTCAAAAATAAATAAATCCTGATTTTTAAATAATTGTTTAAATTTTTCTATACGAATAGGATTGTCTTCTAATAATAATATTTTCATTCTGTCGATTCCTCGAAATCTATCCATTCAGCATAGAGATTTTTTATCTCTTCATTAGTTGGTTTACGAAAGCCGAATTCGTGATAGAAATTTTGTCTTGTTTCTGTTTTTTCAGGAGCGCAATAACTTATCTTCTTTTTTTCTAAACGATAACAAATCTGAAAACCTATGGGAAAAGACTTTTCTTTTGTCTCTTCTTTGCCTTCATTATTTTTACTTTTTATAGGAAACTTATAATGGGGAGCATCCGCCTTTCCTGCCCTATAAGCCTTAATAATTAAAGTTGCCCAATGGGATAAAGCATGCCCACCTGATAGAGTTTCTAATTTAATAAATTGTCCAAGGTCTACTCTTGTTTGAGCAATTAAAATAAAGGTAACTTTTCCTTTATATACTTTATGTCCACCTATTCTAAAAAATTTTGATAATTTTCTGGCTAATAACCCCATCTCATCATCTGCTATAGAACGAATCTTTTTCTTATCTACTTGTTCTCCTTTCGGACTTAATGCTTGAACTGAATCTAAAACAATTACATCAACCACTTTATCGTTACATAATCTAATTGCCACATCCATAGCTTCTTCTGCTGTCTTATAGTTTGTTCCTAAAAGTAATTTGTCTAAATCTACTCCATTTTTTTTTGCCCATTCTTTATCAAAGGATTGTTCCTTATCAATAAAAAAACAAGTTTTACCTAATGATTGTGCTTTGGCTATCGTTTTTAAGGCTGCTGTTGTTTTTGTACTGCCTGTCCCCCCCCAAAGTATAGAAAATGCTCCTTCAGGAAATCCCATTATTAATCTATCGAGAGCTTCTATTTCGGAAGGGATTCGTTCTTTTTCTGGTTCTTCAGAAGCAAAATGAATAATCTCATGCCCGAACTGCTTAGTTAAATCATTTACTGTCCTCTTTAGGTTTGGATTTATTTCTTCTTTTTTATTATCTTCTTTGCGTTCTTCTAATAATTTTTCAGAAATCATTTCCTTTTCAGAAATAAATTTACCTTCTTTAGCTTCTTGTAATCCCTTCTTTACTTTTTCTTCTGATTCTTTTGATAAAGGAACTAATTTATTTTTGCTTCCTCTTGGACGGCCTCTTCCCATTTTTAATCTCCTTTAAATTTAATATTAAAAAACCATTCTCCTAAAATTTCTCTTGTAAAATAATTGGTGCAATTTAAAATATCTAGTTTAGTTATTGGGTCAAATTTTTTTAAAGTAATTATACCATTATAATAAAGTGGAAGATAAGAAGCCTTTACTCCATCCCATCTTGAAATTGCTATGTGGGAAGGATTTTTAAACCAATTAGTAACATAAATATCCAAATCTATAAGATTATTATAATTCTGAACTTCAAAAAGATAAATATCACTATCTGCTAAATAAACTTCAAAAGAAGTATCTTGCTCATTATTCTGCATTTCTTCCCAAGTATCTAAAATAAGAAATTGATTATGAGAATAATAGTATTTTTCTATTTTTTTGATTAGTTTTTTATAGTTCATCTTTTCTCCTTTAATAATCTGCAAAAATCAGCAAAACTTAACATTACCAAAACACCTTCTATTTCATCTTTAATGACATAAATCGGGGTCTTAGTTGTTCCAAAAGACAAAGAATTTAATAATTTTGACCATACTTTTTTTCTAAACCAATTCCCATCGTTTTTACATTCGCAAAATATGTTAGAGGAAGTAATATCCGCAAGTTCAGAATTTCTTTGTCCGCCACTACTCGCTTTCGATGGGCGAATTGGAGGATTCTCCTGGAATATTTCCTGAAGCATTTCGGCGGTTAAAATTTCAAGTGCCTTACCTTTATCGTGAGAGTTCATAGATTATTTTTTAATTTAAGTTCTTTTGTATCAAAATCAAATTCGGTTTGAACTGTCGCAGTCAAATATTGTCCTCTGGCTTCTGTCATTTTATCTACATCAAATAAACCAAATTTCCCTAACTCATCCATAATTCTAAATTTTGCACTAAATCTAGCAAATTGATTGATTAAATCGGGAGCAAACCATTTCCCATCTTCTCTTATTTGAGTAAAAACAATCAATAAACCTTTTTTTATTCTCATTTCATCACTAAGATGCTTGAATATCACAGGAGTGGCAGAAAAATCTTCTCCTAAATTCAACCAATCTATAATCGTTACCACATTTTCTTCCAAAGAAATATGAGCGGGATTCATTACTGGATTTTTAGAAATATAATAATCTTTACAGGTTAACCCCATTAATTCCCTGGTTACTTCATGCCTACTCCCCGATTCCAAAGAAATATAATAAGGAATAATTCCCTGATTTCTTAGTTGTTTAATCATATTAATCGCAATTGTAGTTTTGCCCTTGCCAGAAAATGCTCCCAAAATTATCATATCGGATTCTCTAAAACGGGCAATATTATTAAAATAAGGAACTTCAAATTTTACTTCCTCTAATTTTGGTTGTTCTTCATTTGTCCACGAAACTTTTTCTTTTATATCATATCTCCCCTGTTTTTTTCTAATTAATTTTCCTTCTTTATGGAGCTGAGATAGTAATTTATTAACCATGTTCTTTTTTAATTCGGTATGTCTTTCTACTTCTGCCGAAGTAATGTCCAGTTCTAATAATTCACAACATTCAATAACTTGGTCATATTGTGTTTGGATTTCTGACTTTTTGTAACCATCAAGACTCCCTATCATAGCTTCTATCACATTAGTAGGCATAGGATTTTTTAACCAATGTTTATTAAGATAAAAAAGAATTCCTTTAACTTTATCAATTATTATCCCCATTTTTAAAAGAGCACCACCAAATTGCACAAAAGTATCATTACATTGCCCCATTAAATTATTGGATACTAATTCTATAGGATGGTCTATTATTTGTTTCATTTCTGGTGTTATTTCTTCGCTTCTACCTTTATCTACCTTGATTATTTCCAATAGTTTAGCTTTTAATTCTGGATTAACCTTTTTGATTTCAGAACCAAGATTAACCCAATTATAAGAAACATTATTTAATTTAGAAGGAGCAACTAAAAAATAACCTTTATGAGTTCTTGTATCTATCATTAATCCACCACCAAGATTTACTTTTTGTTTAAAGCAAAGTTCTTCATCTATTTCAAAAACATAATGTTTCCCCCCTCTTGGGGAATTTTGAATTAATGTCTTATTATTATCCAATAATTTTTTTATCTCTTCTCTTAAAGATAAAAATTCTGGAGCAACTTCTTTATCATCAAAATCTACAATCATTACATTACTAAATTCGCAATTAACTGCTAAATTATATCCGCTTTCTAACCACCCCAACCATTTAGATTTTTCATTTGAAGTAAATTCTTTCTGTCTCCAATGTTCTTCTTTAATAGGCATTTTTCCGTTTTTAGCAATAACAAAAAGAAACCACCCATACTTTTTATACTCATCTAATTCTGGAAATAGTTCCATTTTAGTAGTGTTAATCAGATATTCTATTATTTGCCCATCTGAAAAAGACTTCTTATCATTTTCCAAAAGTCTAACACAATCATATATGGTTGCGGTTAAACCACAAGCTCCACAATAAAATTTATCACATCCAGATTTAGGAAACATTGAAGGCATATCTTTTTGGAATTTGTGAGTTTCCCCTTTGGGGCACGAAAATAAAACTTTTCCCCCCTTAGAAGTTTTCACAAAATTAGGAATTTTATTTTTTAGATATGTAAAAAATTTTTCGGAGTCAATCATTCTTTATCCTTCCTAATTCTATTTTATTCGTTATCTGTTACAATTTTTTATCATTTATTGGCTCGTATGTGCTCAAGAATATCATTAAAATATTGTCTCCATAATTCCATAACATCTTTTTGAGAAGTTCCTATTCCTGCACCAGTTAATATAGCAGAAGCACATCCGGCAGAGCAACCCACTTCTTTTCCGGCGACGTCTTCGGGCGACCCATAATTAGATTTGCCTGCCCATTCTTTTTTAACTTCTGTTACTATTGGTTCTGATTCTGTCTTAGGTTCTTCTTTTGCTTTAGGATTATCTTTTGCTTTTTTATTGCACAAATAACATTTAGTATACTTGCTATCTTTTAAACTTGCACCACATTCTTCGCAAGTAAATCCTGTGGACTTGATTTCTTCTTTTGTTACTTTTACTATTTTTGAAACATTACGAAATACTCCCTTACTAGTATAAGTAATCTCAACCTCGTCTCCTTTATTTACTTTTGCCAAATCATCAATCACTTCTTTATTGGCAGTATACCATTGGTCTGGTTCTTCATTAATTAGAAATCCCTTTTTATTACCCGCTTTTACTTTGATAGTTACTTTTTTTATTTCTTCCATGGTTTTATTCCTCCTTTTGACTTATTGTGCACCATTTCTTTTTATAATCTTTACAATCATTATGTAAATTTTTTTCCATACATCTTCCATCTACTTTGAAAGTTTTATAAAAATTTCTTCCAATTGTTAATAAAAGTTTACAACAGAAATCTCCGCCGTAAGAAGTAGCATACGACCAATAACAAAATTTGCAATTACAACAATAAATTATCATCTTACTTCTCCTTTATAGGTTATAAATCTTTATAAATTTTTTCCTTATTGAATTAAACGGTATTCGTTCAGGATAAATGTTCTTGGGTAGTATTTTACTTAGTTCAGCCCTTATGGGTTGCTCTACAAAATCTGGTAGGGGACTAATAAGGTCGACAATTTTCTTCCTAATCTCCCACTCTCTTTCTGAAGAAGGCTTAGTTAAAAGATTATCCGAAACATCTTTATTCATCTTCTCTGCCAATATGCTCATTGGATTTTTTACTTCTTTAAATTTCTTTGTGATAGGAGAAAATATCTTGACATTAGGAAATGATAAAAGCATAGACCAGTCATTGTCGGTGGTTACTAAAATAATTTCCTTATCTTTGTAGTATCTACAACTCGCCGAAGCAATATCGTCTGCCTCATTTTTGTATTTCTTAATCCAATTAAAAGGAAGAGATATATCTAATTTTTTATATAAATCATCAAATTTATCGTATTGATTTTGTATCCATTTTTCTGCTTCTGATTGTTCTACTTTCAAACTTTTCATAATTGTATCTATTAAAAAAGTGCGACGTTGCGATTTATATTCTTTAGAATAATCTTTACGCCAACTGCCAAAATCTTGAGAGCATACGACCAAATCTTCCAAATCTACTTCTAAAGTATTGCAATATCCACTAATCATATTACAAAAAGTATAATCTGGATTACCTATAAAAATTTCATAATTTCTTATTTTATTATTTAATTCATTTTTTGACTCTATTACTGCTCTATCAGAAGCACTAACATTTTCCAAATCAATACCTTTATCCTCTAAAATTTTATTTAGGTTTCTTTTATATTGCCCAAGATAATTAAAAATGGCACGAAATTGAATAGCTCCAATATCAAAAACGAAAACTTTATTCATTTTCCGAATTCCTTTTTAAATAATTCAGTTTCCTTTGGATATAATACTACATCTGCAAGCAATTTAGGTTTCTTTAATAATTTTCCTGTATCTCCCGATTTATGTTCATAAATACAAATTGATAAAAAAGAACCTTTCGCTCCTTTAATAGCGAACTCTTCAATATCTATTCTATGTAGTTTGCATCCACACTCAAGTTTAAGAAATTTACTTTTCATATTTTTATTTGGGAGTAGAACGTAATATGCTTTGGTATAAAGTTATAACCGCTTGTCTTGCATCAAGAACCCGCTCAATTCCTTTAAAAGTTTGCTCATCTTCAATAACATTTTCTAATGCTATTTTTAATTCTTCCGATTGATTGGATAAAATAACAAATGCCTTATCCTCACTTAGACTTTCTTTTACTGTTCCTTCTTGATATGCTTTTGCTAAGGCGATTTTTAAATCTTTTAAAGAACTAGCATAAGTATTCCGAGCATTTTGATATTCTCCCGCCAATTCAACTGTTTTTACTGCAAAAAGTTCAAGAGACTTCGCATCGCTAAAATCTAATTCATACATTTTTATCTCCTTTCCCTAGGAGTACAAATATAGGCTAACCCGTCTAATAAAACGATAATTCCCAGAATACAATGCCCTTTATAAATTAAAATTGCTCCTACAATCAGCCCTATCATTTTCTTCTCCTTTTTCTTCTTTCTAATTTTTGTTTTCTTTTTCTTGCTCCTTCTATTTTATGTTTAATTTCACTAGGTTTATTGTAACTTCTACGTTCCCTAACTTCTTCTAATATACCATCTTTTAACACTTGTTTAAGAAAGGTTTTTAAAAGACGTTCAAAATCAAAATTGACAATAGTAGGTTCTTCAAAATTTATTTGAGGTTTTTTATCATTCATTTTTACTCCTTTTTAATTGTTCTGTATAAGTTCGTGCTTCTATTTCTAAAGGAGATTGCCAATATCCATATTTTATCATTTCGTTTATATATCTCTTCAAAAATTTAACTAAACCTCCGCAATCTTGATATTGTTTAATATGAACTAATTCGTGTATTAATGTTGCTTTATCATTCATACATTCTTTCTTAATTAAAATTCCTCTGTTTATTGCTAATCCTCTAATACCTCCAAAACCTAATATCTTTTCTTTTACTAAAATTCTTATCCCTAAAGGATTTTTTATATGTAATTCTATCGCTATTTTTTGAAATTCTGGAGAAAGAGAATTACCATATTTCAATATATAATTCTCTTCTCCTCTTAAAATCATAGCGATTAAAAACACTAATAATATTTTCATTTTTCAATCCCAAAATAAACAAACTAAAAGTCCTACTACTATAATTATTAGTGCCGGAGCAATAGGATGATTAAACATTTTTTTCTTCCTTTTTTGGTAAATCATCTAATTCTTTAGGAAGAATCCCTTCTTCTATTCTTTCTTGAGTTTCTACGATTGCTAATATATTCCAAACAGCGGCAGTTAAATGGTCTTCGTCTATTTGTCCTTCTAATGCTTTAAAAAGATGTCTCAATGCAGAATCTAAATAACGAGAGAGAGGCTGACCTTTCTCCCAATTCCTATCGCCATATTTCTTTGCCCCATTCTCATAATGTTTGGCGAGTCTTCGTATGGCTCTAACAGGAAGTAAATCATATCTACCTTTGCCTTCTCTTGTATCTCTACGACTTCCTGTATCAAAATCTTGTCTTTTTCCAGAATCTTTTACTTCTTTAAATTCCATTATTTTTTATCCTCTTTAGGTTCTTTTCTTTTTAAATGATATTTATTATCAATAAAATTTAAATATTCGTTTAGTGTATTAAATACTTCTCCTTCGGAAACTAAAATACATTGTAATAAACTTTTCGGTAATTCTTTTTTGGGCATTTCGGTAATTAAATATACAGGAATATTATGTTCCATTGCGATAAATGCTTCTCCATATGAACCGCAATTATGTACAATAAATCCTTCTGCCACATAATTTCCTGTTGTTGTTGCAATATCATAAACTTCTTGTTTTTTACTTTTTGTTTTACTCATAATATAACTATTCATTCTGTCAATTCCTATAGATAGTTTTTGTCGCTTATAATCTAATAAACTAATCAATTTAAAAGCATTTATTTTAGAAATACAAATAACACATTCTCCGGAACCTTGAATTTTTCTGCCTCTAATAAATGCTATTCTACTTTTTCTTACTTGCTTTGAATATTTAATATTTACTTCTTTACAATAATCCTCAAATTGGCTAATATTTCCTAAATGAACTAATCCTTGAGTATATCTTATAGATTCTTTTTCGTAATATCCATCAGCATCTATAGACCCCGCCAACCATCCATAGACATAATCTCTTTCGGCACTTTGATTTGATTTCCATACTTTTAATATATTATATTCCTTAATTTTATTAATCGAAGTTTCGTAATAAATTCCCCCATTTTGAGATATGATTCTAAAACAAGGAGTAAAACCAAAAAATTCTAAAATTTCTTTTACTTTTAATATCTCTTCTTTTTTATCAGATAAACAAGATACTCTATGTGTTATTTTTGATTCATAAAAACATCCATCATGTTGTAAATATCCAATTAACCATCCTTTTAGATATGTTGCGGTTATGTCTTGAGTTTTTACACTAAATACATCTTCTATTTTTGAAACTTCAGTATAAATACTTCCCCTTTTCTTGTTTCTTGTTAAAAATTTATGGTCGGGAGTACATATAATTTTATTTCCTTTATCGTCAATAATCTCCGTAGTATCTTTTAATCCTTTAAAATACTTGCTCAAAACTTCGGTCGTTACCATTTTTGTTTGTTTATTGTCTCTCGTAAATCCTTTAATTTTATCTCCTATTTTAATATTTTGAATATATTGAACAGATAAATCGTCCATTAAAATCCTCGTATTTATGGCAACACATGGCTTATCTCCTCTATTTAAAATAAAAGTGAGCCAATCAGACATAAGAACATAATCTATATCCCCTGGAATATGGACGATTTCATTTTTTCCATCTATATATTTTTGCCCTTTCCAGATGCCACGGGATTTTTCTTTAAATAATTCCCAATTTCCAGACGAAACCCACCCTATCATTTTTTCCTTCATTTCGTCTGTTGTCAACCCCGTTTTTGACGATTCTAATTTTACAGGATGAATAGGATAAACATTTCTTAATGACAATTCTAAAAACACTCCTTCTCTCTTTTCTGTACCATCGTCTTTTTCGGCACATATTTCCATACTTCCGATGAGGTAAGTAACGAACTTATATTGTTCTTCTATTTGGTCTGGAGTAGGATAGGTTTTGATAGTATCCATTTTATTTAATAAGTCTTAAAGATTTTAAGTGAATTTCAGTTAAAATCAATAAATTAATATTTTTATATAGTTTTTTAAATAAATTAAATTTTTTCTTGGCATCATCTCTCCAATATCCTTTTATTTCTATATAAGTATCGCTTTCTGGTAAATAGAAATCTGGGGTATAAGTAGTATTGCCTAAGTCAAAGGTTTTGGATTCATATTGCCATTTGATATTGTTTTTATCTAAATATTTGGCATACGCAACTTCATAACTACTGCGCATCCAAGTTCCTTTATACTTAGACCACTTGCCATGAGATACTTTACCGAAATGGGGATTTAATTTTCCTTCTTTACAACATTTTCCACATAATTTACTTAAATAATTACTTAATTCATGGCCGCATTTTTTACATTTCGGCAATCCGCCTTTCCAATTAGGACTTTCTTCGCCGAATCTATGAACATTAAACATAGGATTATTGTTGTTTTTATAATCTATAATTCCTTCTCTATATCTTTTTTTCATTTCACAAGAATGACATCTTTTTGCATATATATTTTTTAATTTTTTTCCGCAATTTTCAATACAATAATATATTTTTAATGTTCTTCCATCTTTATAGCTAGGATGTCCTTCGCCTCTAATAGATTTATCATAACAATCTCGGCATAGATTTGCTCTTAATGATTTTTTATTTCCACATTTACATTTATTCTCTTCCATTTTTATTTCCTTATATCCTCTACTTCTTTTAAAAATTTTTGAATATCTGAAATTGGTTCAAAAACAGAAACATCTTCGCCACCCATGCTCCAAAATAAAATTGTCATCCCGCCTTCTTTATAATTACCCCAAGCCACTCCTATTAATTCTTTATTTCTATTAAAAATACCACTTCCCGAACATCCAGGAATAATAGGCATTTTAATCCATCCCCAATCATCAGTATATCTTACTATAGCTCCATTAGAAGAAAATTGAGTTATTAATCCAGGTTGACCATAAAAATATACTTTACTTCCTATAGGCTCTCTATAAATGCCGAGTTTAGCCGAAATTTTATTACTAAAGTTCCCATCCATAATCAAATAAGCTAAATCATCCGTTGCAGAAGTAATGACCAATTTAACTTTTACATTATCTGCCCAAGTTTCCTCTTCTGGAGTAATACAATGTTTACAAGTTAATACTGTAGCGTCATTTTCATTCGATAATACTGTTCCTGTGCAAAAACCTAATTCAGGATTCAATGTAAAAATCTGAACACTATGATTTTCAATAGAATTATATATTGCTTGATTTTCTTTTTCTATTCTTTGTTTTTCTTCTTTGGCAATGGTTTCGTTTGTTATTGTAGAGTTGGTTTCTGCATAAACAAAAGAAAACATTAACAATACTGCAAATATTGCTCCGATTAATTTTTTCATTTTAAATTCTCCTTTCCATATTCAAATCTATTTTCTGGATTTTCTTTTTTCATCTCATCTAAAGTAAAACTGAGCAGGCACTTTAAATCATCAAAATGATATTCATTGCCATCTAATTCGCTTCCATATCCAAAATTTATTGTTATAGGAATCCCCCATTTCTCTTCTATTATATCTTTCCCACAAGTATCGCATATTATAGTTTCGCTTATAATATGATTAATCCCACATTCTTTACAGATATGTTCTTCTATTTTTTTCATTGTTTCATTTCCTCCATACTTTTATTTTTTTATCTAAATAAACACTCAATTCTTTTAATGTTGATTTTCTCTCTATTTTTCCTTCACATTTGGAACATCTTGTTTCAATATAAATAGTAAATTTTCCTTTAGGACATATTTTTTTAACTTTTCTATAATTAATCATCAAATCTTTTTTTGTCTTTATGCTTGATAATTCTTTCAATCCAATTTGTCTTGTAGAATTTTTAGGTAACACGCAATCAAAATGAATTTTTAATATTTCTTCCATTTTTATTCCTTTATAAAAAGTTTAATTAATAAATTATTTATCCAATTATGTATTTTTTCTTTTAGAGATTTACGAAAAATACCATTATAATTTTTATCATAATCTTTGCTTCCCATAAAAACATTAAAAGATTTATTAAGATATTTCATTTTTTTCGTAAGAAAAATTTCTTTTTTCTTTTCCAGCCCTTGATTTTTGATAATTTTTCCAAATAATCATCGAAGTATAACGCCAATATATCCCCCGTTGAATATGAAATAGCATATATAATTGTTAGCCAAATATTATTAATATTTTGTATTATTTGGGAAACAATATATACCCAAAGAAGAATATTTATAAAAGCTGTTAAAAATGAAGCTAATTTAGCGGATTTCTGCCTAAATTTTGAATTAATCGTAGTTCCGAAGGCTTCAAAAATTCCAGCTATAATTATAATAATATATCTAATCATTTTTTTAATATAGTAACTTTTTTCCCAATTCTCTTTGATATTCTTTTTGGGTCATTTAGTTTTCTTTTCGTGTTTAATTTTTTGGGCTAAATTTCTTAAACTATGTTCTAATTCTCCTATTATTTTTAAATCATCTTCCAATAGTTTTTGTATTCCTATTATATTATGCCGTTCTCCGATTTTTGAGACCTCATCCGAAATACTTCCCAATTCCAAAATAATTTCCCCTATTCTAGCACTATCAGCAAAAAGAAGATGCCCAGATTTATAGTCTATTCCTTCTTTTTTGCAAACATCACTTATTATTCGAGAAATATTTCTGTGCATTATTCTACATCTCCATTAGACTTGATTTTAAAATTTTCATACTCCGCAATTTCATCATCATAACTATCTGCTATCTGAAATAAAAAATCTGCGTTTCTGTTTAATCTTCGTTTGATTTCTTTTGCACATCTAATTAAAACGCCCGTCATATCGTTATATTTTTGATAGCTAGGTTTGTATCCTATAAATTGTTCTACAAATCTTTTAATATCTTCTTCTACACATACATTTTTTTTATCATAGTGTTCATTAATATGTTTCACATAATAAAAAATTTGATAATTTAATTCTCCTGCTATTAATGCAGGTTCTCCATTTCTTAATTTCTCACGCCTATCATCTTTACTTGAAATATAGGGCATCTTTATCCTCCTTTTATTTCTTTAATTAATTCGTCAAAAATTCTTTTTCTTTCTTGCGGATGTTTCCTAAAATTGTCCCAAAAATGCTTTTCTTTTGCATACTTCTTATCTAAATAAAAAAGAATTTTTATACCACTTTCTAGGTCTTTTTTTAATTGTTGAATTTTTTTATATTGTTTCCTTTGCTTTTTATATTCTGGGTCAAAATTTAAAAAAAGTCTACGATACTCATTTAAAAGAATTGTTAAGTATTGTTTACCTAAATCTTTTAAGAAAACGATATGCTCTTTATTCTTTTTTTTCTTTCGTAATTCTAAAGAAACATATTTTAATAAATTTATATGAAGTTTTAAAAGATTAGTCATTCCAACACCCACTCAATCTCTTTATCGTAAGCGGTTAGGGCAGAATTTTTTTCTTTTATACATCGCTTACAGGAACATCCGCTTTGTATTTTGCTTGCTTTTGGTCTCGCCTTCTTTATCTCCGCTAACAAGGCTTGTTTGGCTTGGGCGATTTTCTTTTTACCATATTCATTTGGCGTAAATGTTCCAGGAGTTCCAGTATTCAACATTTCTCCTAATATTCTATCCACCTCATTCGGCTCGGTCATTTTGATTTCCTTTCATTCTCTAAATAATTATTAAGCCAAGTTAAACAACTCCCCTCCAAATCCTGCAACAAAATAAAACACGCATACAATTCTCTGCGTTTCCATTCCGTTAGAGTGTGAATAGTATCCCAAATTTTTCTTGACCTATTGCCTGAATATTGAGGTTTAAATTTATTCTTCATCCCAACCTCCCCTTTAAATAATCACAGATAGAATGGGCTATTGATTTAGGCGAACTTCCATCATGAGTATGTTGTAATATAATCAAAGCCAATTCCTCTTCCTTCACCTTCATCACTTCCTTTATTTGGAGAAGGGCTTGGTTGATTATATCTTCATCGGGAGCTTTGTATAAATTCCTAATTAGTATTTTCAATATCCCCCTTATCCTCTCCCCCACTTTATCCTGGTTAGGTTGGGTCATTTTTCACCTCGTAAAAATTGGACAATCGTCCTAGCCCTATAAATAGACAAATTTTCTCTGTCGGTAATTTTTAATAATTCCTGTTCTATCTTATCTTCATCTACCTTTATCATTATCTCATCATATTTTTTAGCACGTTTTTCCGCTTCTTCTAATCTTGCTTGTGCGTGAGTAAGTTGGGTTGTTCCAAAAATAGACTGCCATGCTTCCAAAACTGTTTGCGCTTCTCCCTCTTTTTTTATCATCTCAATGACATAGGTGAGGGCAGAACCAAATTCATTTTCCTCTTCAGTGTAAGGTTTTTGAGAACATAAATGTCCGTTAATAATCTCATATCTTTTTTTCTCCAACACCTTAATCGCTTCTTCGTTAGTCATCTCCCGCCTCCGATTTTCTCCTTCTTGCTCATTGGATTGGCTCCTTTAGGGTGTTGGAATATTTCCTGCCTTCGTAAAATCTTTTTTCCATTCAGTAGGTTCAAGCCGAGCAGCCCCACAGTTAAAAACAAAATCACATCTATTATTATCTTTATCTTCAACCCGAACACCCTCTCCCCAGACTTTTACCACTCTTACTAAATCTCCCAATTCAGCAAATCCTGGCGCACCAACCCCAACGATTTTTAAAATATCACCTTCTTTTGTTTCCGAATAGTTAATCATCTTCTCTCCTTCTCAATTTGGGCTATGGAATGGGGCAGAATTTACAGCTCGATTTATTTATTCCAGGTATCCCCAGAATAATATCCAAGTTTCCACCGTCTATCACGGTATCCTGCGTAGGGTCGTAATCTCGGAATATGTTTAAGTGGCATTATCCACATACTCCAAAGATAGTTATTACTGGTATAAGCCACGCCACCCATCCCATAGCTTTAATCATTTAATCCTTTTTAGATTGCTCTATCTTTTTCTTTTTACAATTATCACAAATTCCCACAACAATTAATTTTCCTTTGCAATTTACTTTAATAGGAGACATAACGCTAATCGGAAGCGATAACCCGCAGGAACAGCAAATCTTAAAATTGGACATTTTATTCCTTTATTTTATTAATAATACACAAATTAAACATAAAATTAAAAAAATAATTATAGCAATTATATTCATTAAAATAGGATGTTCTAATATAAAATCTAAAATTTTATCGGTCATTTTTTTCTTTTCTTATTTAATTTTAAAGCAACGTCTAATGTAAATTCTACTTCATCTCTCGGATATTTTGCTTTCCAAGAGGTATAATCTATAATAAGATATTTATTCGTTATCAAAACTTTTCTAAATTTTTCTGTTTTCCCTACTTTTATCCAAGAAGATAAAGTTTTATCAATTTTCTTTTGATATAATTTAGTAGGAAATCCTTTATTATTAAATTTTTTATAATTCATTTATATACCTCTTAAAATTTCCATTTGCCGAATAATCCTGCACGATTGTCTCCAGAATATCCTTTACCTACGCCAAAAAGAATATCAAAATTTTGTGTAATTTGATAGCCGACACCCACATAACCACCTTGATTAGTAATAAACACATTTGCATTACTTCTATACCACTTTAAAAAATCAATACCCACTCCAAAATCTCCCCCCGATTTCTTTTCACCTAAACTTCCTCCTGCTGTAAAGAATGGTTTTAATTGAAAACAATAGGGTCGCAATGCCCGTCTCAATTCAGGAATATCTTTTACTTTTATTTGTTTCAAAACTTTCCCATCTTTATCTATAACATTAGCAGTTCCATTTTTTTCAATCTTTAAAAAATGCTCGTTAAGTTTTATCGTCGCCTCTTTTCCTTGAAGATTAAAATGAACTGGTTTCCCGCTTATGCCTTTAAAGTATCCATAACCATAAATTACTCCTACCAAAACCCCTATAATTATCAAAATCCTCGCATTAAATAAAGTAGAAATAGTTTTTGCCCAACTTGTAGAAGAAGTAACATTAGTTAAACCACTTAAAAATTTAGGCAGATTAAATTTTTCTCCCACTATTTCTTTAGTTTTGTTTACTACTTTATTTTTTATAAAAACAAATAAAATTGCACATAAAATTCCTAATAATAAAAATAAAATTTCTTTAATCATGTTATACTCCTCCAAATTTATTAATACATTCTTTACATCTTATATATTTATGTCTTAAATCTCGGGATAATTCTTTTTTAAATATACTACATCTATCTAAAACAAAATCAAGACAACAACATCCTTCGCATCTTTCTGGATTTTCTAATTTTACTTCAATTATAATTTTCATTTTAATTATTGGGTTTCTTTATCTTTTCTAAATAATAATCTAATTCTCGCAAGGGTCTTCTTTTGGGTTCTTGTTTTGTATTTGGATTAATAAAATTATTCCCCTTGGGATTTCCCCTGCATTTCAAAAGACGATTATACCAATCTGCTACTTTTTTGAATTTTCTATTATAACAAGATTGACTTCTCTTTTTAGGCATTTTATTTTTTCTTTCGTTCTCCTAAATCAATAGCATACATAAAACTTACTGGGCGATTTTTTGAACATCCCCAAATTAATTGTATCGATTCCGCTTCTTCGGCCATTCGTTCTGATAAATCATCTATCCCAGGTATCGACCCTCCACGAATAACTGTAATCCCCGACCTATCTGTAAACAAATAATGATGCCAATGACCAGAAACGATTACTTGGCATCCATGTTTTTTTGCCCAACCCAAAAATTTGGCTTTACCGGATGGGGTATCGGCATCTCTTGGGGCTAAATGTCTAATGTGATATTTCCATCCTTGAATTTCAAAATTAAGATAATCTAATTCAGAATAATGAATGTTTACTTTATTATTTTTTAAAATAGTTTTTGCCCAAAAATCAAGAATTAGATAAAGCATCAAATCCCAATTCGCTTCAGGATTCTTTTGTTGGCCGCCTTCTCCTCTTATTTCTCCATGATTTCCTTTTACTCCATAAAAATTAACATTCAATTTTCTTTGCAATAAAGCTAAAATAAAATTCTTAATAACTTTAACCGCCCCCATAACTTGAAGAGGAGGAGACATTTCAGATACAGTCTCTTGAGAAGAAAAAATTCCCATACCATCAAGAATATCGCCTGTAGAAATAATAACGACATTTTTTATTGGAGTCCCCTTACTAATATATTCGTCTAATAAAGTCAAAATTTCATTTAATAATATCTCTATTCTTTCTTGAAATATCTTTTCATTATATAACTCATTCCCATCTTCATCACGAACGAGTCTTCCCACATGCCAATCCGCAAAGTGGATGACCAATGTATCACCAACTTTATCAATTTGATTAGAATGGGGTATGAACTTTGCAGGGGAGAATTGAGACAATTCTTCTTTTAAAGATTCTATAATAAGTTTAGATAAATTTACTTTGTCTTTCTTTGGTGGTATTAAATATTGAGATTTAGATAATCTATACTTTCGGTCTACACTATCATAAGAACGATTTAGTAAACCGGCCATTTCTCTTATGGTTTTGCCTTCCTGCTTTAAGTTATCTACTATTTTTAATTCTTCTTTAGTCCATTTTTTCATTTTTATATATCCTATTTATTTTGTTCCTTTAATAATTACATCTTTTGATGTATAGGTTTGCTGTGGGAAAAGATAAAGAAATCCTCCATAGATTGTAACTGTTGTAGTATAACCTCCGCTTAATACTTCAAAACCAGCAGAAGAACCTTGATAGACTAATACCCCATCCACAAAAACTTTAGATGGAACATTATCTACATAAATTATTCTTATCCAATCTCCAAATACTAATAATAAAGCAATGCCTAGCAGCAATATCAAAACAAATAAACTTGGATGGTCATCTAACATTTTTGCCTCCTATTTAAATGGACGAAAATATAAATGAAGATAAAGTACAAATAAACTCAAATTTATTCCGGCAAAGTTAAAATCTTTTTTGATAAACAAATCAATCAATCCCATAATTAAAAAAGAAACAGTAGCGATAATCTGTAAATAAAATTGAATATTAATCATTCTTCTTTCCTTTTTTAATTAAAAATCGCACATTCCTCCGCCCATATATAATTTCTGCCCGCATTTGCATTGGTCTATGCCACTAAAAAAAGACCTCCAAAAACCCCTTGAATGAAAACTTTTGGTTATTGGGCAAATACCTCTATCACATTGAGAATTACAGCAGATGTCCATCATAAGTTGTTTACCTGTCTTGTTATCAAACTCATTTTTGGAAATTTTTATCATTTTGCTTCCACATTTATAACAGAATTTGCTCATTCTTCTCTCCTTTCAAAAAGAGACTTATATTCTTTTATTACTTGAGTTTGGATTTGTTCTGCGACTATTTTATTTATGGGATAAAAAATTTGGATAGTTTGATTTTTGGGCGGTATCTGCTTAAGAGGATAGATTAGGCGAAAACTCTTATTGGTTAAATCGGTAGAAATAGCCACATCGCAGACTTTGTAAGAATTGTCTATTATAAAATTACAAAAAGCTACAATTCCCTTTGGGGTGGGTGTAATAGGTATGATAGCTATTTCGCTTATTTTTACTGTTTTTTTGCTCTTAGTCATTGTTTTGTCCCTTCACTAATAAGTACAGTAGAAAATTTCATTTTGTCAACTAAAATTTTTTCTATTATCGTAACTTTTTAATGTTCAATAAGTTAATGAGATAAATATTTTTTAAGTCTTTCCCTTAATTTTTTAATAATCTTAGAAGCCCCTTGCTTGGTCATTTTTAGTTTTTTACCTAATTCTTCTTCTGTAATATGAAGATTCTGTAAATATAATTTGCAAATCTTTCTTTCATTTTTCGTTTTGCAGGCATCAAAAATATCATCTATAAGAATACTTCTTTCTTCTCTTGGTTCGTTTTCTTCGGTTATTGCTTCTAATCCATTGTTTTCTATAGAATTGACAAAATGCGTTGTAATAAACAAAGGACGATAATTCCAAATAGAAGAATAAAAATAAGATTCAAAATTCTTACGGGTTATATCATAATTATTTATAATATTTAGAACTAATAATTTTAAATCTTGTTCTACATCTTCATATTCACATAAACAATTTTCTTTTAAATTAAAATAACCTTTCCTGCAAGTACATTTTAAACAATCAGAACATATTTTTTTACGACTAATTTCTGCCAATTTATTTTCTAATGGTTTGTCGTGAGAGCAATTAGTACATTCTTTACATTTTGAAAATAATCTAAGTTGAAATCTCTTTTTTTTATAAATATAATTAGCTTTTTTAATTATTTGCTTATTAAGAATAGAAAATATTTTAATTAATATAGTCTCATTTTTTGTAGTTTTATATTCTTCTACTAATTTAGTTAAATTTTCCATATTTTTCTCCTTTCAAAAACCAAAACGATTTCTTTCTCCTCTATGGTCAATGTCTCTTTCGCCTTTTTTTCTTCTGCAATTATCGCATAAATCATAGTTATTTTTTCCGAACTTACCTATATTTTTTATTTCCCCGCAACCTTCGCAATATTTCATTTCTTCTTCATTAAAATCCGCCCCATCAAAGACGCTCATTTTGCTGTCTCCTCTCTATTTCTTTAAAATTTAGTATCTTTAATCCTTTTTCCCGCAAGTTCCCGACGAGTAAATCACAATCTAAATCTGTATCTCCTATATATGTAAATTTCTCTGGAGATTTATTTAAAATAATATCAAATTCCTTCTGCATACTCTCGCCTTGCTTCTTTCCATTTTTCATAGCAAGTTCAATAATTTCTATGCAGGCATCTACATCAACTATAAATAAAGATTGGTTAATCATCTTCTTCTCCTATTAATTTTTTCCATTCTGGGTCGCTCTGGTTTCCTACCAAATGATTTTCTGGACAAGAAAGTGAACCTTCGTACTCTAAATTTAAATATATATTTGTCATCCAAAAATCTTTATTACACCAAAAGCAATGTATCTCGCCTTTTTTATTTATTAGCATTTTCTAATTTGTTTACCCTTTCTTAAATTCTCTTTAGCCCAAAGAGGTTGCAAATTGGTATAGTGAAAGCATTTACGTTGCTCGCTAGGTTGTCTTAGGTCAAATGAAGCACAGGGTCTGATGTGGTCAATATGCCACTTACCATAGTTAAACCAAGACATACCTGACTTAAATAGAGATTCTAGATGTTGCCTTAATTGTTCTATAGAGCAACCCAAAAGTTCTATTGTTGATTTGGATTTAGAAATTCCTTTTAAAACCAAACGCACTCTACTCCTTAAATTGACTCTAATTCTGAAATTTGTGTCAGTTTCGTATTTGTGGTTCCAATGTGCTTTATGTTGTTCATTAATTTTTTCTTTATTTTTTTGATAATACTTACGACTTCTTTCATTATCTTTTTCTTTATGGAGTTGGTGCTTCTTCTGGCTTCTTTCTTTATTCTCTTGATAATACCTGCGGGATTTTTCCTCATATTTTTCTAGATTCTCTCGATAATTCTTGTAGTGATATTCTTTAACACAATTTTTACACCAATATCGTAAACCGTTTTTGCGAGTTTTATCTTTATTAAATTGATTTAATTCTTTTGTTTGTTTACATTTACTACAAATTTTAGTCATTTTACTTTAAATCCTCTTTTTTCTAATTCTTCTTTATATAAGCGGTAACACGCTTGATTTTTATTTCTTTCCACAAGTTCGATACATCCCTCAATGCCCTCGCTCTTTATCCATTTATCGATGTATTGCTTTATTTGGATATTCAAATCTCGGTCGATTACTTCGCTTAAATTTGTTACTTCTATTTTTCCTCTACAAATGAAACAAAAAGAATGAAGTTCCCCATCTTCTTTTAGTTCATCAGAAGTAATCTCGTAAGAATAGTTACATTTTGGATTGGAACACTTAAGTTTTATCATTTTGGGTTTGTAATGATTGTCTTGCTGTTTCGTGTGGGCAAATACCATAAAATCCCTTACTCATATTGCAATTATAGCACAAAATTTGAAATCCCGAAGGATAATTATGTTTGATTAACCAACGGCAAATCTGAGTCCCAGACTCTACTGTTTTTCTGTGTTCCGCACCATCGTTATTTATATGGTCGATTGATAAAAATTCTAGCATACCTTCTCCACAACAAGCACATTTCGGAGGGTTTCCAGAATAATGATTAAATACTATCATCCTTGATTTTTTTTGATATTCTTTTACTTCTTTTTTATGTTCTTCCCTCCATTTTTTCATCCTTTGATGATGTTGTTCTTTATGAGTTTTATAATATTTTTTACTGTATTTTTTACTGTATTTTTTTCTTTTAGGTTCTTCTTTGTGAGTTTGATAAAATTCTTTCCTTCTTTTCGACGCTTCTTCTTTATGAGTTTCATCGTATTTTTTTATGCGACATTTTAATATTATCGCCCCACATTCTGAGCAATATTTTTGACTGTTGCTTGTTTTCTCAAACTCAATATTACATCTCTGACAAATCATTACTTATCTCCGTTTTATCTCATTTGCTTTTTAATTTGGTCGTTTGTAGGGTTTAAATATATCATCGTCGTGGTCAAACTAGAATGCCCTAACATGGATTGTATATATGTTATTGGGACTCCTTTATCAAAAAGATAGCGGCTAAAACTATGCCTATAAAGATGCTCACTAATCTTTCGATTTTTAATATACTTATTCATCTTTTTGAAAAAATAAATCAGCCTATCTTTTTTTAAATTAAACGCATTTTCCTTTTCAATTTCCGAAGCAAAATAATCTATCAACATTTGCCTTAATCCTGGCGCGTACTTTTCCGAGAAATAGATAAATCGCTCCTTGTCCCCCTTGCCTATTATTCGTATTTCGCAAGGATTGCCTTCCAAATTTATGTCTGCTCTTTTTAAATTCAAAATCTCCTCCCTCCTAAGCCCAGTCATATAAATAAAAGTAAGAAAAACTTTTGTTTTGGAGGGGGACATAAGCCTATTTTCATAAATAGAAAATTTCTTAATTATCTCATTTAATTCGTCTATGGATAAGAATTTTGGAGTATTTTTATGTCCCTTAAAATAGCGGATTTTATGCCATTGTGATTGTTCTTTTGGAATTTCTAAAAATTGAGTGTCCAGATGGCGACCGGCTTTAATAAATTGTGTTAGAGAACTTTTTTCATAGCTAGGATTGGCGTTAAAAAAATTGGTAATAGTTTCTTGTGTAATATTTTTATATTCTATCTTTTCTTTTTCCAAAAAGGCAAAGAACACCCGCATAATACAAAAATAATTGAGAGATAGCTTTCTGGCTGTAAGAAAATTTTTATAATCATTTAGAATTTTATTCATTTTTTATTCCTTGTAAAAATATTTTCCCTTGTTCAGTCAAAATTCTGCCTCTGCTTGTCCTTGAAATTAAATTCCTTCTCATCAAGTATGGTTCAAGCAATTCTACATAATCCATTCTTTCTACATTTGCTATAACCGAGAGTGCCTGTTCTCCTATCGCTTTCCCATTGGTAGAATTAAGATGATTTAAAATTTTTAAATCAATATCTGTTATGCCTTCTTTTATAACTCGATGCGCCTCAAGAACAGCTTTAATATCTTTACATCCAACATACAAATCCAGATAAGCTATAGAAATACGAGGATTAAAACGAGTATTGGACGATAAAATATCATAAACTTCTTCTGGAATTTCTTTATTATATATTTGCTGATTATATTGCTTTAATATTGTTTTTATATCTTCTGCATTATAATCTTCTAATTGAATAGGAATTTGCAATCTATCGCAAAAGGGTTTTGATTTTCTCAACAAAACTGTCTTTTCATTTGTAGCGCATATCAACACAAAAGGATGTAAATTTATTTCGTTCAATTTAAAATCTTCAATTATAGGAAGCATAATCTCTAAAATTTCTTTATCGGCAGAATGAATTTCGTCTAAAAATAAAACGCTCGGAATTGGGGTTTTTTCGTTTTTAATTAAAAAATCTGTTAGAGTTTCTTTACTAAAAGAATTGCCCACATAAGAATAAAAATTATATCCTAACTGATTTTTTATGATTTGTGCTAGCGTTGTTTTTCCCATTCCCGCATGGCCACTAATCAAAAAATGTAATGGCTTTTGATTGATTATAACATTTAATGCCATTCTAACTAATTTTTTAGCTTGAATCTGACCGATATATTTTTCGAGAGTATCGGGGCGGTAGATAAATTTGATAGGTTTTATTTGCTCCTTATTTATATAAGGAACATTTGTTTTCTCTTCTGGCTTTTCTTCAATAGAGGTTTCTTCTTGCTTATCTCTATCCAAAATTAAATCTCCCATTCCAAAAATAAACTCCAATATTTTATTCATTATTTTCCTTTATAAAAATTTTTCTAACTTTCTTTGTTTTGTTATTAACATTTTATTTTTTTAACCACCAATAATTTTTGTTTTCATATCCCCAAGTAGAGGGTTTGTCTGTTAAATCAATTATTCTCCATTCTTTATTATAAAAATATTCTATCCAAGCATGTCTATAAAATTTTTCATTTTTAAATCGCCCTATAATTACTTTTGCTTCTATTCCTTTACTTTTCAAAAATTCACAAAATAAATTACTTTTAATTAGACAATTACAAGTATGCACATTATATAAAAGTTTATAAATGGAATATGCTGTGTTTTTATATGGCACATCGGAAGCCCAAGAAAAAGAATAAAATAACAATACCAAAATTATCAAAATTATAAATTGTTTCATTTAATATTCCCTTTTTTTAATTGCTCTAAAATCAAATTTTCCCATTCGGTTAAATTTACTTCCCCTCCTGCAAGAAAAAATATCTGCCTATACTTCAATCTCTTTTTTATATCATGATATTTTTCTATTTCTTGCCACATCCATTCTTTGGTCCCCGGATAGTTTAAAAGAATTTTCATCTGCTCTATTTCTGTTTCATAAAGTGATTTTGTTTTTTTGTTGTGGGGGCAATCAATACATTCCCCCTGTCTATCGCATTTATCCTTAGTATATCCAAAAAATTCGCACTTTGCATTATATATCATATCTTGATTATCTAGGTCAAACATTTTATCCCTCCAATTTTATAAAATCTATATCTCTAATTTCTAATGGTATACCTCTATAATTATCTTTCTTATACGCCCATCCTTCATATATTGTCAAAACAGAACCGAGTTCGGCAAATATTTCATCTTTTGTTTCTTTATTCATTAAAATTAAATTAGGATAATTTCCTGTCTTTTGATAATATCCATTTATTTGATTATCTAAATAACCTAAAATACTTCCCATGCCCCAGTTTTTTGCCTTGTTTTTGGTCATTGTAGCCCTTTCTTACCCTTATCTTATAAATGGAGTAATAATCCCTTATTTTACCCTATTTAAGCCTCGATTACCCTATTTATTACCCTATACTTTGCTTTTCTTAATTGACTTGCTTGATAACATTCTTTTTCGCTTCCATATTCGTCTATCAATAAATAATAAGTCATTTTTGGCAAAACTTCTTCGCAAAAAGGACATTTCATTTTTTCTCTCTTAATCTTCTACCATAATAATTTACTTCTTCTTCAATAGAAGAAAAATAATAAACTCTCATCAATACTCCATTAAAATCAAACTCGACAATACAATTATTCTTAATGGCTATTTCTCTTGCTTCTTTAGTAACTTCGTTTATATCGCTTCCTGGCAGAGCATCGAATCTTTTAATTTCTGTTAAATCGGACATCATCCCTCCTTACACCATTCTTTTATTATCTGTTGCTCTTCTTGAATGATTTGTTTGATTTTTTTTAGTATCCAAAGAAATATATTAGTCATTTTATTTTTTATCCTACTATTCTTGATTTGTATTCTCCTCTTATTTCTCTATCATCTAAATTATTATATGGCACAAAACCATCTCCTCTTAAAATTCGTTCTAAAAATTCAAAATCATCTTTAAAAACTCCTTGCCTGATATCCTCAATATATTGTTTAAGTAACTTTTCTATTAACTCTTTTATCTTTTCGTTTTTAACTTCTTTTTGTTTTCCATATCTATAAACTACTTACTAAATTGATTCTGCCTCTTCTATCTGCACCGAAAGTACGATAAACAAAATCAATAGCTTCTTTTTTGGTTTCAAAATATTCAATACACTTCCATTCTTCGCCATTTATATTAGGAATATCTACTGCATATCGCATTTTGTCGGTTAGTTTCTTTTTCATTTTAATATCTCCTATTATTTTTTAAGTAGTTGTTCTATTAATTTTTCTTCATAACTCTTCCCTATTTTTATTGTACATTTCGCTCCTATGGTACTTATCTGATTAGAAAAATCATAAATCCCATAAACTGCCCAAGAGGTATGTTTAGTATCTATTATTCTTACTTCTAATTGTGCCTCTTGTCTATTTTTTAATCCTTTTCCAGTATAGCCCCTTAAACCTTGCTTGCCATCTTTGCCATCAGTTCCTTTTTTTCCATCTGCTCCTTTTAGTCCTTCTTTACCATTTAAACCATTCTTGCCATCAATACCTGAAAGTCCTTGTTCTCCTATACTTCCTTGCTCTCCCTTATCGCCAGTTAACCCCGATATTCCTTGTATACCTTGTTCTCCGGTATCCCCTTTATCGCCTTTAAAAGCAGAAGAATCTGCCCAAGTTCCTATACTATTCTGCCCGTTATTTTCTCCTGTTGAAATTAGGATGTCTCCAGAATTTCCGTTATTGTTATCAGTTACCCCTCCAGCAAAAGACAACGAAGTTAATAAAACAAATCCGATTACTAATACTATTACTAATTTCATCTTTCCTCCTTTTTTATAAATTAATATCTACTATTTTTACATTACTAAATTTATTTACTCTTACTTTATCATATATACTTAAAATATGGTTAATATGCACTTTAGCGGAAATAATTTTATACTTTCCGCTTAATTTACCAAAGGCATTAGCGTTCCAAAGATTAGTAAAGTGCCAACCTTCTCCGCATTGCATATTCTGATTTCTTTCTGCTTTACAACTATCTCCCTTACCTAATTTATATTGATATTTACCAGAATAAAAATCAGTTAAATCCTCTTTAACAGCTTTATACATAGTGATATATCCTTTTTCATCTGCAAGTAAACCTAGCTGTATATAGATATATTCTTTTGTAAATATATCTATTTTTCCTATGCTTGCTCCGTCTCCTATGCTTGCTCCGTCTCCTATGCTTGCTCTGTTTCCTATGCTTGCTTTGTTTCCTATGCTTGCTCCGTATCCTATGCTTGCTCCGTCTCCTATGCTTGCTTTGTTTCCTATGCTTGCTCCGTATCCTATGCTTGCTTCGTTTCCTATGCTTGCTCTGTTTCCTATGCTGGCTCCGTCTCCTATGCTTGCTCCGTCTCCTATGCTTGCTCCGTCTCCTATGCTTGCTTCGTCTCCTATGCTTGCTCTGTTTCCTATGCTTGCTCTGTTTCCTATGCTTGTTTTGTTTCCTATGCTTGCTCCGTATCCTATGCTTGCTCCGTATCCTATACTTGCTCCGTATCCTATGCTTGCTCCGTATCCTATGCTTGCTTCGTTTCCTATGCTTGCTTTGTTTCCTATGCTTGCTCCGTATCCTATACTTGCTCCGTATCCTATGCTTGCTCCGTATCCTATGCTTGCTCCGTCTCCTATGCTTGCTCCGTCTCCTATGCGTGCAGTATCATAAATAATAATTTTCCTATCATCTAAATCTTTTTTTAAATCCTTTAAACTTCCTTCTTTTAATTCCCAGTAGCGGGTTTTTAGATTTCTTAAATAAATTTTCATTCTTCCTCCTTATTGGTTAAAATACTTTTTGACATAATTTATCGTTTCTTTTTTTAAAGGCAAATCTTTTACTACATAATTTATTCCGGCATTATAACAAATAAGCCGATTTCTTATTGTATCTAACTTACCGTAATATTTTAACATCGCCGGAATTCTAATATTCATGTACCAATATGCCACTTCATAATTTCTTTTTGAATTGAATAAAGAAAACAAAGTATAATCCTTTCCCTTGAATTTATTAAATTCTAATAGGCATATAGGGGTAATACCATAAAGTCCTGTTGCTTTTGTTTTAGGATTATATGCTAAAGAATTATTACTACTTTCTATATAAGCAATTTTATTCATATTGATTTTTATTTCTTCTGCTTTTACTATTGAGAAAAAAACAAAGATACTTAATAATATTGTAAGTAAAAGAAAAGATTTTAAATACCAAAGATGTTTAGTCATTTTCTCCCCTAATTAGCTGACTGCATTTTTTTTCTAATTTCTCGACGATATATTTAGGATTAAAGCAAGTCCGATTAATTACTTCATTTTTGTTTATTACCTTACAATAGCCAAAATAACTGCATCCATTATTATCTATATAGTTTTCTTCTATAATAATCGGTTCAATTTTTTCTTTGGGCGAAAAGGAAAGAGGATTAATTTTTAAATTAGTCTCTGGCATTTCTTTTAATTGCTTTTTAAGTGCCTTAATCTTTCGGTGTAAATCAATTCTTTCCTTAGTTCCGCTTCGGCATTGTAATTTTAGTTTCTTTAATTCTCGGATTGCCCTTTTAAGTTCTTTAGGGTTCATATTATCCTTTTTTAAATAAATCCTCTAAATCTTGTTTGCTCTTTTTAAGTTCTCTATATGCTTCTATTGCTTCCATAATTTTTTCTTTGCTTTTATATAATAGCCAAATTTCTATTTTTACAAAAGCAAGTAAAAAAATAAATAACCAAACTAAAAATAAAAAGAGTTTAAACATTATATTTCGCCTCTCCAATGCTTAATAGACCTTGCGTGAATACCACAAAATCCCACGCTATCTATATAAACCTTGGCGTTCTTGGAACAACGAAAAAAATAAAAACCGGTATTGTCTGTTATTTCAGAACAACATCTCCCATCGTTTAATTCAATATATTTATCGTTAACAGTATAAGGAAATTGCCCAGGTTTTACTTTCCATCAGTATCCTTTCATACTCCAAAATAATATTCTGGATTATATATATTCTTTTTTCCTTTGTATATAACTACCCTATCACCACCACAAACAAAACCTTTAGATAACTTTTTGGCTATTTCTTTAAAGACTTTATGATAATCTTTGTTTAAACAGTTAATAATTTCTATTTTCATATTATCCCCTTTTATTCTTCTAAATATGCTTTAATTAACTCTGGTTCATATCCGCTCTGTTTTTCATATTTCCCCCTTTTAATTATATTATAACTCATTTTTCTAATTACCTTAAAAATATAGAGTTATACTAATTTTTTAAATTGAGTTTTTTCTTTTTTTTCGTTTTGTAAATCAATATAATGTCTAATAGTTACAGCTCGGTCAATTACCAGAGATAAAGAAAAATCTCCTTTACCTTCTCTTTGTAATTGTAATATTGCTAGTTCCCATATTGACATATTACCTCCTTTTTTTGATATATATAACTAATTAGTCATAATCTTAAAAAATTTGTAACCTTCTTCCGGAGAATATTCGTTTAAAAATTCTCTAATTTTTAACATTAATTTGCCGTTATTTTTTATCTGGTCTTTACACCAAGAGATGTTACCGTTGATAAAACTTTCGGCTATTTCTTCCACTTTATTGTCATTTTGCACCTCTGGTCTTAACATTTTTTCTCCTCCTTTTATATAGAGATATATTCATATCGATATATAGTTATTCTCTTGTATTATGCCTCGGCTGTTGCCTTGGCCTCTGGCTATGCCTCAGCCCTTGTAGTCTACCTTGTCCGGCTCTTGCTCTATACTAAACAAAAAAAACCCACCAAAGACATTTTTATAGCTTTAATGGGCTTTTTAAAACTGCAAGGATTGAATTATTGAATTAGTTTAACTCTATATAATCGCCTGCATAGTAGAGTTTAACTGTTGCGCCTCTTGGGTCTCCTTGGAATTCTGCCTTAAATATAGGGTTCTCTGCGATTATAGTCTCAATCTTCACCTCTATCTTCAACATTTCTTTATAGAAGATTGTCTCCTCGCTATCATCAATATAGGCACTCTTTACGCCTTGGCCATACGCTCGCCTTGCATAATCATCTATACCGCCAGCGTAATAATGCACCCCATTGACAAACCCTTCGCCATTGCAATCATTAGCTGCCTGGCGATTGTGTTTAAAAGCTAGTCTTCTAATTTTTCCTATAATCTCATAATCTCTATAAGAAAAATCTGGATGTCTTTGTCCAAAATAAATTGATTGAAGGTTTAACATTTTATCTCCTCTTGTTTAGGCATTACGTTATTGTAATGCGTGATTGTTTACGCTTTGTTATGCCTTCAATCCTTGCCAAATTGTCAAAGAACGGTATGCTTTTTTATTATCTAGTCTTTGATTATCTTTATTTTACTTATTTCTTTTACAAGAGATAATTCGCCTTTACAATCGGGACATTCAATCTCATCGTTCATCCCTACACGAAAAAAATCTCCTCGTGTACCTTCGCAATCTTTAATCTTCTGATTTAATGTAGACATCTTTTAATGTTAGATTGCCTCCATGAATAACATTAAAAGTATCTAAACAATCTTGACCTTGCTTTAAAAATGGATTATACACATAACCATATAACTTGCGCCCTGTGATTCCTTTTTCTTTACTCCAAAACCATACCCATCTTTTTAATGTTTTTGCCATTTTAAACTCTCCTTTTTTTAAAAAAGTTTATCCTCTATTTTCCTAAAGTATAACATATAAAAGTTACTTTGTCAAGTTTATTTTATTGCTCGTTATACCCATCAAACCATATAATATTACCTTGGCTGTCTTTTTTATGGGTTCTCTCGCCTCTACAATGTAATTGTGCCACTTCTAAACTTACATTTTTTAAAATCGTTCTGCGCTTTCCGCTTCGATAAAATCTAATAACTTTATACATTTTTTATTCCTCCTTTTATATATAACTCTTCCTTTAAAGTTTCGTGTTCGTCTATCCGGCTATTTAAATATATTGTGATTATCTGTTTATTATTTCCTAAAACAAGAATAACATCCAAATCATTAAGCCATTCTATCCGGTAACATACTTTGATTATATCTTGACTTTTTTCGTCTTTGTAAAACTCGAATATATCGTTATAATTTAAAATAATACCTTTAATAAATAATAGTAACCCTTCTAAATCAATGCTCCGACTTCTTACATTGTCTATGCTATGGATAGTATACCGCCAAGAAAGAGAGTTTAACCTATCTGTAAAGGTTTTTAACCTCTCAATGTCTAAGGGGCCAATATATACCTTCTTATGATAGCGTAACATAGTTTTATACCTCTTTTATTGCATTGTCCAGAGAGTTTCTTTTTTTACAACATCATAAATCAAAGTAAAACCTGTTTTATTTATTTGCTTTTTTGTTGTTTTCAATCTATCAATAAAATCATCAAAACTAATTTCTATGTCATAGCTTCTGTTTTGGGTATATAAAATACCTTCAGAATATCTGATTTCTTTTATTAACTCCCCCTTTTCATTTCTTAAGATAACTCTATGAATAATCATCTCTTACCTCCTTGTTTATGCTTCCTGGCCACAATAAGCGCATCTAAAGTCTTTTAATAGTCTATTAACTGGCTTATTAATTTTATGCTTACAAGTTAAACAAAAATAAATCTCTAACCCTTCAACAAATTTCTGTATTAGTATTAGTTTTCTTGTTTCGGTTAATGTAGTCATTTTATCCTCGCTTTTTAAATAAATTAAATACCTTAATTTATTTCCTTTTCCGAATAAAATCCCCGCCTATTCCAATTAATAGTATTTCCAAATTCGTCTTTACTATAAATAAAATTTTTGTCAATAATAAAATCCTTTTCATTACAAATAATTTCTACTGTTTTACCACTTATTTTACTTTTTATTTTAATCATTTTAAATTCTCCTTTTTTTAAGTCTTTAGCTGGCCGTGCCTCGGTTTTTCTTAGGGCTGTTTATCCCTGGCTATAAAGACTTTAATACTACTTTTTCAGTAGTCCGGCTTCTTATGCTTAGGGCTTTCCCTTTGTCCTCTTGTTTTTGCTTGCCAGCGTATACCAAGAGTATTTGTTTCTATTTCCTTTCCCTAAACTTTTAAAAGAGCTATCTCTTAACCTTCTATAATAAGTATACCATTAAATCAGGAGCTTGTCAAGTTTATTTTAAGTATTGCTTTACTTCTTGATTGACTTTTAAAAGTCCCCGCCTTTGTGCCTTTTCTATCTTCCAACTAACATACTTCTTGGCTCTTGCAGTCATTGACCTAGGTACGCTATACCCCAGATGCCTCATAAATCTACTCGCAAACCTTTCGGCTTTAAATTCGTCAAGATAAACCTTTCCTTTCCTATCTCTTAGACAATGAAATAATTCATGACAAGCTATGTATAAACTCTTCCTAGTTTTAATCTCTGGTATGTAACATTTTTTACTATCCCAAAAAACACAGCCGGATAAACTCTTACGATAATAAATAATAAACCCTTTCCGCTTAATTTTATCCTCTATTATCTTTTTGCTTTGGTCTAAAGTGTATGTCATGTATGTCATCCTTTCTTTAATTAAAGTATACCATAAATAAATCAATTGTCAAGAGATAAAGAAAAAATAAATCTATAACCTATTAATAAGGTTATCCGGCCAATACATACTATACATTAATTATCCGGCGCAAGGAAAAAGAAACATAAGTTAAGCATTAGTAACATGGTAGATAAAGGTAGAAAGTAAATCTATTATAAATAAAAGAAGATGATAATACCCTAATAATAAATAATACCCTAAGAGTAAAGAAGTATAAAGAAGGTAAGTAAATAAAAGTAATTAAATAAAGATTATTATACTACCTGTTGTATAATAAAAAGAGAACTATACCACCTATTGTATTATAAATTAATCTATTAAACAGAAGAGCAAACCACAACATCTAGTATGATTAAAAGAAAAGCATACTATACATTGTAGTATAAGTTAATTAGTTAAAAGGAAGATAATCTATACAATAGGCAGTGGTATAAATAAAGAAGTATACTACCAGCAGGATTATAAGATTAAAGGAAAGAAGATAAACATACTACCTGTAGTGGTATAATAGATTTATTATACTGTATGTAGTGGATAAATAATAAACTAAGTAAGAGTGAGTAAAGAGAAGTAAAAGGATAATAAAAGAAGTAAGTAAACTATACTATAAGAGATTATAAAAGAAGTAAAAGAAAGTAAGTTTAAGTAAGAATAAATAAAACCGGCGCAATTAAATAATAAATTAAAAAAGAAGCCTCATTTTACGCTATACTCTATTAGTAAATGGGAAAATAACTTGATTAAGATTATACTATAAGTTATTTAATAACAACAAGTTATAATCATCTACCTATACCCCAGGGGTTCATTTTAGCACATTTTCCGGTATTACACTTCGGATACCCGACTATATCAAAATGTCATTTTATTTATATTCATCCCCCTTTATATTATACTGGTTAGGTTATTTTTTATCTTTCTTCCGATTATTTTTTTATTCGGTATTTATTTATTTGGCTTCTTTTTATTCTATCTTATTCTATTTATTGTAGTTATATTTAATTAACTATCATTTTAACTTATTTATTTCGGGGGTAATATATATGGTTTCGGGATAGATTATATCATTGAATAAAAACAATTAAATAGAGGGTTTATTACCTGGCAAATAAGGGTATTGTAGGGATTATTTTTATTTCTGTAAAAGGATAATTTTATCATAATAGGTGATAATAGGAAGTATATTTGTGTTTTTTTCTCATACAGTCATTCTATTTTAAATTGTAAATGTTTACTTAATTTTTTAATCCATTCTGGTAATTTATCATTATTGCTAAGTTTCCGAATTAAAAACTAATTGAGTAATTTTTAGCAATTTAATAGTAGGGGTAGGGTATTTTTTAGCAAAAGATACTATAAAGGTAGAAAAAGGTAGATTCTATAATTAAAGTTTCTACCTCATATCTACCATGTTGAAAATAACCGAGTTACCTAGTTTCTACCATATATCTACCTTATTTAATTTTTAAAAGGTAGATTCAGGTAGATTGTAATAAAAGGTAGGTACAATTTGTACCCTACCTTTAGCTTTTTTAGGGTATTATATCATTTTATTTTTTTATTCTACTCTTCTTTGCTCCCGCCTAATGCCTTTGTTTTTAAAATAAAACAATGATAGAGAGAAATATGGGAGCAAATTACGCTTTTTAGGAATTTGCTCTATTGAGTTAGTAATACGTTAGTATTACTAACGAAATACATAACGATTTAATTAAAGCTTTAATTAAAGCTTTGATTAAAGCTTTAATCACTATTTATTGATTTACTTATAATACTTATTCATAGTAATTTACATATATTAGGATAATTAAGTAATTACAATAATTAAGTACTTACAATACTCATAAAAGTATATAAACTATTTTTATTAATAAGACCAATAAAATCAATAGGTTATAAAGAGAGCAAAAATAATGGTTGACAAAATCAAATTTTCTACTGTACTTATTAGTGAAGGGTAACGAGGTTGTTCTTTTATAGATTTGGTCAACTTTGGAAAAAGTAAGTCCGCTTAGGACAGTTAAACTATTAAGAACTTACGCCTATCTTAATGATAGACACGCAGTTCCGAAGAAAAACATAAAAGAGTTCCATTTAAGTTTGACCAAAATTTTTTATTTGCTCCTGTTTTAACTGTTTATAGAATTATAAACCTTGAAACAGGTTATATGAGGGAGAATTTTTTAATGATTCTCTCTCCCAAAAATGAAAAGTATAATAATGTTGGAGTTGTAAAATAATTATTTATTTTATTAACCAGAAAAGAAAGGAATTAAAATGGGTCGTGGACGCAAACCTTTAACACTCGAAGTGAAAATCGCCAGAGCAAGAAAAGTATTAGAAGATTTAGAAGCGCAGTTAGGAAATAAAGAAGAGGTTGCAGTAGAATAAATTTTATACCGGCTAATATTATTATTGGCCGGAGTTTTAGGGCAATCACTGCGGATGCGGGGGTTGCCCGATTTAAAAACTAAAGCTAAGGTTGATGTTTATGGGATGGGGATTCCTGTCCGAATTGACCTTAGCTTTTTTTATTTTATAGGAGTAAAAATGAAGTCTTTTTTAACAAAAGGCATATTAAATGATATGGCTGTAATCATAAATAAAAATTATGAATTACCTCTTAATTTAGAAATAGAACACTCTCCTAAAGAAATAAATATAGAATTACAACACTCCATAGAAATTGAAATAGAACCTCTGGGGGCGGGGGGGTAATAACTAAAATGGAAATTATTAATTTTACACAAGGCGAAAAGAAAATAATAAAATTTATTATTAAAGATAAAAAGACAAAATTCCCTATTTCTCTTACTGGATGTACCTTTGCTTTAAAATTAAAAGATAGTGATAGTGAATTAGATAAGGCAGATTCGGATTTTGATAAATCAGATGTAACATTAGGGATTATAAAAGTAACTTTGGACACAGCATTGACGACAATAGGAAAATATGATTGTCAACTTCAAATAAATTTTCTTAATGGAGAGATTGACAAAAGTTCAATTTTTAATATAACCGTAAGCGAAGGGATTATTTAATGGCCAGTAAGATTTATAATTTTGAAACTCCTTCAGAATATTCTTATGATGTAAATAAAATTTTAGTTAGTGGAGGATTAGTTTCTCTGAAAGAAGACCTTAGTTCAATTTATGCTCGCTGGCATTTAAATGAAACTACAGGAGCAATAGTATCAGACTCTTCTGGAAATGGAAGAAATGGAACTCCAGTAAATAATCCTACTTCAGTAGTAGGAAAATTAAATAATTGTTTGTCTTTTAATGGAACAAATCAATATGTAGATTGTGGAGATATAGTAAATTTTGAAAGAACACAACCCTGTTCTTATGAATTTTTGTTTAATACTACCGCTTCAGCAACGAGAATAGTTTTTAGTAAAATGATAATGCCTACTCCATTGGGTATGAGAATAGTCATTATAGATGGAAAAATTAATTTCGGATTGTATGCTAACAGCAGTAATATCCTTCAACTTCAGACAAATTCAATTTCTAATGATGGTAATTGGCATCATTGTATTATTACTTACGATGGTTCATCTCTTGCTTCGGGAGTAAAATTTTATATAGATAATGTTTTACAAGCTACAACAATAATGAATAATAATTTAAATGCATCAATTTTAAATACTGCAACTTTTCGTATTGCAGGAAGAATGGATTCAGTTTATTTCTTTAGTGGAAAATTAGATGAAGGGATAATTTATAATAAAGTATTATCCGCAAGTGAAGTTGCTTTCCGTTATAATTCTGGAGTAGGAAGAGAAAATTGGTATTATCCAACAGACAAACCAACAATAAAACCTACTTCATCTTGGCAAGTTTCTGGATTATCTACTTGGTTTGGTTATGTAGAATCTTTAGGTGCAGGAAATGAAGGAAGTATAGGTTATCAATTATCTAATGATGATGGAGTAAATTGGCGTTATTGGAATGGAAGTGCTTGGGCTATTACTACTGAAGTTAATTATAATTCTGCTGCTGTAGTTGGTGCTCACATCTCTTCTTTTTCTATAATAAATGAAAAAATATTATTTAGAGCATTTTTAATAAGTGATGGAAATCAAAAAGTTGAATTAGATACTATAGAAATAACAGCTACAGTTGGATTTCCTCCTAATGTGTTTGCAGGAGCAGATAAAAATTGTAAAGACCACGAAACTAAAAAGCCCTATTCAGATGCTGTAATTAATGACCCCGATGGACAAATAGAAAATTCTACTGCTTATAGAAAAATAGAAAGTCAAATTTGGACTCAAATTTTGAAAGGCGAATACGGAACATTGCAAGATGCTATTCGCAACTATGAATATACTTTTGATAATTTAGGAACAATTACTTGTGAATTAAAGATAGTAGACGAACAGGCATTTGAAAATACCGATTCAATGATAGAAACGGTTTCTAAATATCAAATTACATTTAATATAAAAGATACAGACGGAAATCATTTAGGAAATGTTCTTTGTAATTTTGATGATGGATTAGGATGGTTAATGAAAAATTCTCCATTTACTTATGAATTTGAATGGAAATCAGGAAATTATTTGTGCACTTTTGATAAAACAGGTTTTATTTCCCAATCAATTAACGTTCCAGTATCTGACCATACCGAAAATATAACCTTACAAAGATTAACAGTTGACCCGTCGGCAATAGCGGATGCAGTATGGGATGAATTAAAAGGAAGCCATAATTTAACTAATTCTTTTGGGAAAGAAACACAGGATATAAAAAACAAAACAGATTTACTTCCGATAGACCCAGCATCTGAGTCAGGATTATTAGCCAAAGATTTAATAGTAGCAAAAGAATCTACTTGTCAGGACATTAAAGGAAAAACACAATTAATTCCTCCAGACCCAACTTCAGAAACTAATGCTATTATAAATAAGAATGTTATTATAAGTGAAATTAATATTAACGAAATAAAAATAGATTCTATTATTTCTTCATTAAATGATTTGGTTGCTAATATTTGGTCTTATTCAACAAGAACATTAACATCTTTCGGAACATTGATAGCAGACATTTGGGCGAATATAACAAGAACTTTATCAGTAGGAACGAGAGATACTCAAATAGATGCAATAAAAGTAAAGACAGATAATCTACCTGTTAATCCAGCGTCGGAAACTGGATTATTAGCAAAAGAAACGACAGTTGCAAAAGATTCCACAGTAGCAAAAGAAGCAACATTAATTCTGAAATCTTCACAAGCAACAGTAGATTTAATAAAAACGCAAACTGATAAAATTCCTAACATAAAAGCAGAGTCGGATAAAATTTCAAGAATTCTTGGCTTATCGCAAGAGAATTACAGATTATTTGATATTGTGTATTATAACAGCTTGATAACATCGGCAAAAATAAAAATTTACAATTCGGCAAGCGATTGTAATGGAGATGTAAATCCTTTAGCAATTTATAATGTTAGTGCGACATATTCCGAAGATGGGTTATTAACGAGTTATAAAGTAATAAAAAATAGTTAAAATATAAATAAGGAAAAAAATAATATGGAAACAGTAAATTTGGAAATTAAGAGAGGGGATAGCAAATCTTGGACTCTTTATTTTAAAAATGAAGATGGGTCTGCTATAAATATTTCTGGGTTTACCATTTATTTCACTGCAAAATCAAAATTAGAAGATTCAGATGATGACGCTATAATTAAAAAAGACATTACAGAACATCAAGATGCGGCTAATGGGATAACAAAACTTATGTTAACTCCAGACGATACTGCTAAAATTCCTGGAAATTATATTTTTGATTTGCAAATAAAAACCAATTTAGCAGAAATAACCACTATTTTGGAAGGTACATTAACAATATTACAAGACATCACACAAAGAAGTTAGATGAGAAAAAATTTAAGAATAACAAAAGAATTTTTAATAAATAAAATATCCCAGAGGATAGAATAATGTCGGAAAAAATTTACTGCACACTGAAAGAAGAAGTTTTGAAAATAAATTTGGCGGAAGATACCCCATCTATTTTTGTTGAAATCCCAGAATCAATTCGGCAAAGAATAAATTGTACTATCAAAGAAGAAAATTTAAATTTTATACTATCCCCCATCGAATCGTTGATTAGAGTTACTATAGTGGGCGGATTAAAAGGTGAAGAAGGACATACACATCCAAATAAAGAGATGTTAGATTCTCTTAGATATGATATAGATTATAGATGTTTTCTTTTAAGAAATAATTAAAAAAGGAGAAATAAAAATGGCAACTTATCGCACCCCAGTATTGGAAAATTTTGCTTACCAGCCGTCGGTCAAAGACAGAATTACACAAGCGGCATTAGAAGCCTTAAATCCTTGGACAAAAGGATGGAGATATTTACTTACCGACGGAGCTAATGATAAAAAAATAGTTTATGCTAATACTTCGGGAACGGGTGTGTATGTTGCAGGAAACTGGACATACGATGCCCCTCTTGTTGGAATGGTTACTTGGGTCGAAGATGAAAATGAATATTATTCCTATGGTAAAGGCGGAGTAGCATCTTGGACTATTTATGTTGGCGAAAAAGGCGACCAAGGTACGAAAGGTAGCAAGGGTAGTCAAGGAACGAAGGGTTCTCAAGGTACAAGAGGAAGCCAAGGTACTAAAGGTTCAAGAGGTTCGCAGGGAACTCCTGGCGGACAGCCAACCTACGATGGTTCATATATGTGTTTAATTATAACAACTTCATAACCTAATAAGAAAGGTTAGATGAAAATTAGTGCGGCATTAATAGTTAAAAATGAAGAGTCTTGTTTGGAGAGATGTTTAAAATCTTTATTGGGATTTGACGAGATAGTAATTTGCGACACAGGCTCTTCTGACAAGACAATTGAAATAGCAAAAAAATATACTGACAAAATTTTCACAGATTATAAATGGGAAGATAGTTTTTGTAAAGCAAGAAATTATGCTCTTTCTAAATGTACTGGGGAATGGATTTTATCTATAGATTGTGATGAATGGTTGATGCCTGATGGTTTGGCAAAAATTAGAAAGGGCGTTGAATTTGCCGAAAAGCATAATCAGCGAACTATAAATATTATTATGGTCGCAAATGTTAGTAATGATGAATTTCTATTTCCAAGATTATACAAAAGATGTCCAGAAGTTTATTGGAAAGGCGACGTTCACAATTACTTGAGCATTACTGATAACAACAAAAGCGACATAAGAATTACTTATGGTTACAGTAAATCTCATTCTTTAGACCCGAATCGTTCTTTGAGAATTTTAAAAAGAGTAATGAAAGAAAATCCCGAAAGCATAAGGGAAGCCTTTTATTTGGCTAGGGAATATTTTTGTCGTAAGGATTGGATAACTGCGGTCTACTGGTATAAAGATTATTTGACAAGAGCTAACTGGGCACCCGAATGGGCAGAGGGCTGGTTAATGTTAGCGAGATGTTATTGGGAACTGGATAAAAATAGTGAAGCCAAAGACGCTTGTCTTCAATCTCTGAAAATCAACGCAGACTTCGAAGAAGCCTTACTCTTTATGGCTGACCTCTGTGGGGTTAATAATCGCAAAAAATGGTTACAGTATGCTTCATTGGCAACAAGTGAAAATGTTCTTACTTTAAGGAAAAAACAAGAGAAAAAATCAGATTATTATAATAAATTATTTTCAGATTCAAGTGATATGAGCAGGTATTATCATTTGTATAATAAAATTTTTAACTTAACTTTAGATAAAAAAGTATTAGATATAGGATGCGGATTAGCAACATTAAGAAATTTTATAAAAGACTATAGCGGTTTTGATTTTGCTTCAGAAGTAATTAAGAAAATTAGCAATCCAAAAATTTGGGTTGGAAATATTTATGATAAAGTTAATTATGAAAAAGAAGATTATGAAATTTATATCTCGACGGAAGTTTTAGAGCATGTGGACGATTTGAAATTGCTTCAAAATATTTCTTCTAATAAAAAATTTATCTTTAGTGTTCCGTCATTCGAGGACGAAAGCCACATTCGGGTCTATACTGAAAAAATAATTAGAACTCGTTTTGAAGGAATTTTAAGTATCGAAAAAATAACCCGCTTTAATTGGAATAACGAATGGCGTGAGGGCGGAGAATTAACAGAAAATTACATTTTGTTGGTCGAAAGCATTAGAAGTTAAAGGAATAAAAAAATATAATGTCATACAAAACTCCAGCATTACATACTTTTACTTGGCAACAGCCAGTAAAAGATAAGGATTTAACCGCCCCTCCTGGCGGAGAAGTAAAAGGAGACCGCTACATAGTAAAGGCAACGGGTTCTGGGTTATGGTCGGCAAAAGATAATCAAATAGCAACCTATAATGGTGCAGGATGGGATTTTACCGTTCCTACAGAAGGAATGATAACTTGGGTAAACGATGAAGATGTTTATTATATTTATAATGGAACTTTATGGTTTAGTGAAAATATAGACATTACAGAACCCACTGGATTTATAGATAGGGTAGCTACTTTATCTTTCGTTCCAGGTGCGAGTGGGGTAACAAGAGAATTTACAATAACTGGTAATCACGATATTTATATAAAAGGTGTAAGAATTTCCAAAACAACAGCAACAATAGCAATTGCCGATACTACTGGATTACATTGGATTTATTATTCTGCATCCGGAGTTTTATCGACGAGTCTTACTCATCCTGGATTTCATGTTCCATTAATTGCTACACTTTATTGGAATACTGCAACAGATACTTATTTATTAGGCGAAGAAAGACATGGTATAATAATGGATGGAACTACACATGGATTTTTACACGATACTGTAGGGATTAGATTTCATAGTGGACTTGCAGGAACTTTTGCTAATACCACCTTTTCAATTGCTTTAGGAATAATAGATGATGAAGATTTAGAAATTTCTATTACTCCTGCAAAAACTACTTGTAATGTTCTTTATCATTCTGGTTCTGGTGAATTTGCCTGGGACGCAGGTGCTACTCTTTATTATAAATTAAATAGCACTACATTAAGATACAATAATGTTAATGCTCTAGCAGATGTTACAAATAATTATCATGTGGCTTATTGGATTTTCGCCACCAATGACCCGACAACTCCTATAGTTTCTTTAATGGGACAAAGAGAAGACTTAAAATTAATTGATGCAGAAGCAAATAATAAATATGAAAGTTTAACTCTTGGAACTTTACCTTACCAAGAGATGAAATTATTATACCGAGTTATTTTAAAAAATGCAAGCGGAACTGCTACATTTATAGAGGCACAAGATTTAAGAAATGTTTCGAATTTACCAGCAGGGACTTATTTAGCTTCTTTACATAGTGCTTTAACGGGATTGACCAATTTAGACCATCCCGCTTCTGCTATAAAAGCAGATACTACAAATTTTGCGGGTCTTTTGAGTTCGGCAGATGATACTGTCCAAAAAGCATTAGATACCTTAGATGATAATGCTGGTACAGGGCAATCAAGTTGTCTGGTATATCAAAATGCTTCTGTACAGGCAATTCCTACTGGTACTACGACAAAAGTTACTCTTGATGCGGAACTTTGGGATAATCAAAATGAATTTACTGATTCTACATTTACTGCTAAAGTCGCAGGTAAATATTCGGTCGGTTTTTGTGTTGGTATAAGTAGTCTCGGCGATGGTGATATTATATATAGTTTTATTTACAAGAATGGCGTGTGGACTCATACAAATATGTTTAGACTGGGTGCCGCTGGCAGTAATACAAACCAAGTATCGACAATAATGACGTTGGCAATAAACGACTATGTTGATTTTTATACCGAGCATGACTATGGTTCAAACCGTAATACGATAAACCAAATTCAATATACTTGGGCTTTTATACATAAACTATAGGAGATATTATGGGAGAATATAAGATTATCTTATCCGAAGAAGAAGAGAAGGCATTGCTTACAGATATGATTAGTATCCAAGATTGGCTGGATAACGCTATTAAGAACAAGACGAGTCAATGTATTGATAAAATCGTAGGAGAAGTTTCTGACAAGCAACCTAGTAAAATATCTATGGTGGAAAAGTTGGAGATTATAAAAAATACTACACTTGAAACTGCAATGGAAAAAATGGCAAGATTAAGAATATTAATTCATTAAAAGAATAGAAGAAATAAAATCACAGAAAATAATTTTAAGGAGTATATTATGAGTAAAGTAGACCAATCAATATCAAATGGAATGTCCGATTTCTTTTTTGTTCAGAAAGATGAAACAGGTATAACGTACAATTATTATGGTTTTGTGGATGTAGATAATGTTATTCTTATAATGCGTATGCCGAAAGATGGAAATTCTGCGCTTTATTGGGTAGGAACAGGGGTATTTACAACTGTTTGGGCAGATTACGGCAATAAAAATTATGTTGTTCCTTCATCGTTAAAATATCCTAGCGTATAATATAATTATAATAAACAGGAGAATAAAATAAAATGGGACTTAAACAGAAACTCAATCCTTTATCTAATGCAGGTTTTAATCTTGTTCCTGAAGATGAGGGAGCAAATTCTCACGAAAAGAATAAAGACCTATATTTTGATTATGGTGGAGTTAATCAAATTGCTGTAACTGAGGTAACAAAAAAATTAACAGCAAATGTTAATTATTATATTAACCCTGATACTGGAAATGATAGTAATCCAGGAACATCGGGTTCTCCTTTTCTCACAGTAGCTAAAGCAATTAGTTTATTACCTTTAAATTTAAATTATAAAACGGCTAATATATACCTTCAGCCAAGTTTAAATTATACTGAAGCAATACTGTTGTCAGGTTTTTATAATATGAATAGTTTAAACCTTCGTAGGGCATCCGGTGAAGTTTTAATTACTAATGCAGCTCCAGTTTATGTAAGAAATTGTTCAGGAAAGGTACTCCTCGGTGCATTTAATTTAAAAACTATTGGAACTAATAGAAATTGTATTTTGGTAGGTAATTGTGCTTTTGTAGAGATATCAGGAACAGTAAAACTTTCTGATGATGGAAGTACAGGAACTACAGGAATTAAAGCAGACCGTAGTTTAGTCGGAGTTACTAGTGCTATAGGAGATTATGATGCTAATAAAGTAGAAACAGGATTACAGGCATTAAATGGTGCGATAATTTATACTCCCGCTTCTCCTACTTTCGGAGACACTTATTTATCAACAGCAAATACAGGAGAGATAATAGTAGGAAGTGGAAAACATCTTATAGATGCAGATTTAGATGATGCAGTAACAAAAAAACATTCTAATTCCCTAGACCATTCTAATTCCCTAGACCATTCTAATTCTTTATTAAAAAGAACTCTGGGCGAAGGTTTATTTTTAGACCAGCAAGTATTAAATGATAATACTCAACTTAATATGGGCAAAGGTAAATTTGCTCAGACTTTTATACCATCTATTTCTGGAGAATCAAGAAAAATAATATTAAATGTTGGAAAACAAGGAACTCCACCCGCAGGATTTACTGTTGAGTTAAGAACAGTAGATGTTGATGGCAAACCTACAGATACAGTATTGGCAACTGTAACGAAACCAGCATTAGAAATGGCCGAGGGATGGGCAGAAACGGAATTTGTATTCGATTCTCCTTATTCTGTTGTTTCTGGAACTAAATATGCTATAGTTATGAGTGGAGATGCGGATATTACTGAATGGGTCGACTATTATCAAGTAAGATTAAATGAATCGAGTACCTATCCAGGAGTCGCTTTTATTTTGTATTCTAGTCAACCTACTACTTGGTATGTCCAACCAGGAGATTGGGTTTTTAAGATTTATATATATGGGACTGGATTACAAACTCTTATTGAAGATGGAGCATTAAAGGCTAACTTAGCAGTTGATGCAGGTCTTAAACTTGACAGTGTTCTTGAATCAAATCAAACTTTTGCAGGGACAATAATATCATTAACAGCAGGAGAAGAACTTATTTTTGGAGATGTATGTTATATTGATTCTAACGGAAAAGCAAATAAAATAGATGCTACACAAATAGTTACAATGCCAGGGTTAGTTATGTGTGTGGATGCTACGATAGCAACTGATGTGGCAGGTAATTTTTTACTTTTAGGAACTGCAAGAGATGACTCTTGGTCATGGACTCCTGGTGGATTAATATATGGGAAAATTTTAGATTCCTCTGGAGAAACAATGTCCCGAACTCCTCCAACAGGAACAGATGCAGTGGTGCAAGTTTTAGGAATAGCTTTAACACAAACAATTATTTTATTTAAACCTGATTTATCGTTAGTGGAGTTAGCATAAAAATGTTTTATACATTTCCTTTTCAATTAAAAGTTTCGAAAGTTAATAAATAGATTTTATTTGATTAAATAATAGGAGAAAAAAATAAAATGGGCCAAATAAAAAAAATATCAGGAATAGAAATACCTCCGCAAAATACAGATACCATTTTAAAAGGCACTACAGGATTACTTTTAGACCAACAGCAAATATTAGACATTGATGTTGACTATTATTATGATTATTTTTTAGGTCAAATTATTAAACCAAATTTTAGCGGGGAATTAAGAAAAGTAAAATTAATGTTGCATAAAATTAGAACTCCAGGAAATTTTACGGTTGAATTGCGTAATGTAACCGAGGTTGGAAAGCCAGGGGATACGGTCTTGGCCACTGTATCAAGACCTTCTTCAGAAATACCCACCGAGTTTGCAGAAGTAGAATTTACATTTGGTTCTCCCTATTCGGTTGTGGCAGGGGTTAAATATGCTATAGTTAGTTACGGTGCGGGATATGTTCCTGATGTTGATAATTATAAATACTCCACGACCTATGGTTTAGACTCATATCCAGAAGCCTTATTCAAGAAACCACTGGTTGGGAATTGGGGTTCGGATTTAGGTGAAGATATGTATTTTAAGACTTATGTTTATGTTACCGAATCTGACCTTATCAATGATGGAACTTTAAAAAGAGATTTGGTAGTATTAGATGGTAAAAAAATAGATGGAAGAGATGTATCGGAAGATGGAGTTAAATTAGATAATCACGAAACATTAAAACATACTCAAGATACTGATACCCAATTAAAAAGTGGAGTAGTTACAGTAGATAGTAATGATAATGTTGGAATTGGTACAGATTCTCCTACAGAAAAATTAGATGTAGATGGCAATATAAAAGCTACAGGGAATATAGAAATAGAAGGAGAACTTAAAATAAAAGTTTATGCTCAAGATAATGAACCAACTTTAGGGGCTGACCAGCGACTTGCAATTTGGCAAGATACAAATGATAGCAATAGAATATATCTTATTTTTAAAAGAGGATTTACTGCTTCTGGAATAGATGAGCAAGTTAAAATAGAAATCTCACAAGTAGATAAATATATTGTTATAAATGAGCAAACCGATTCTTATGTTTTAGTTTTAACTGATGATAGCAAATTAATAGATATGAATAAAGGAAGTGCTTGCACTCTTACAGTTCCTAAAAATTCTGTTGTGGCGTTTCCTATAGGTACTACAATTGCAATAAGGCAAAAAGGAGCGGGTCAGGTTACAATTGCCCCTGTTGATGGCGATGTAACTATTAATTCGGCGGATGGACTTAAAACGACCAATCAATTCGCAATGGCAACTTTGATAAAAATTGATATAAACACATGGTCGGCATTTGGTTCATTATTAACCTAATATGAAAATCAAAATAGGAAATTAAAAAAATGAATAATAATATTTTTCAATTAGGAATAACAAGAAAACCTACATTTAAATTTACTATAACTACTACATCTACTCCTCAAGATTTTACCCTTCCATTAATAAATGGAGGTACTTATAATTTTACTGTTAATTGGGGGGATGGAACTGCTAATAGTACTATAACTGCTTATAATGTAGGAAATATACATTCTTATGCTATCCCAGGAACTTATACAATATCCATGTGGGGAACATGTACTCAATTTGCTTTTAATAATGCAGGAGATAAACTTCTAATAAATAAACTATTAGATTTTATAGATATGGGTTTTACTGTTTTGAATTTCTATGGTTGTTCAAATTTGACAACTATAGCAAGCAGTATGAAAAAATTAAAATCTTTAACTACAGCAGTAAATATGTTTTACGGTTGTACTTCTTTAACCCTTATCCCATCTGGTATATTCGAGGGATGTATAGCAATAACTACCTTTGTTTATACGTTTCGTAGTTGTACTAGTTTAACTTCAATTCCAGCAGATTTATTTAGATACAATACAGTAGTAACTAATTTTCAAGGTACTTTTCGTAATTGCGCTGGGTTAACTTCAATTCCAACAGATTTATTTAGATATAATACAATAGCAACTACCTTTTTTTATACTTTTTTGGGTTGTACTAGTTTAACTTCAATTCCAGCAGATTTATTTAGATACAATACAGTAGTAACTAATTTTCAAGGTACTTTTCAGGATTGTACTAGTTTAACTTCAATTCCAACAGATTTATTTAGATATAATACAGTAGTAACTAATTTTCAAAATACTTTTCGTAATTGCGCTGGGTTAACTTCAATTCCAACAGATTTATTTAGATATAATACAATAGCAACTACCTTTAGTTATATTTTTTTGGATTGTATTAGTTTAACTTCAATTCCAACAGATTTATTTAGATATAATACAGTAGTAACTAATTTTCAAGGTATTTTTCAGGGGTGTACTAGTTTAACTTCAATTCCAACAGATTTATTTAGATACAATACAATAGTAACTAATTTTAGTTATACTTTTTATGGTTGCGCAAAAGCCCAATACAATATTAACATTTTTTATGCCGTGGGGGAAGAAGGAACTAGATTTTCAAATAAAACAGTTAATTTTGATTCTTGTTTTTATCGAACATCTTTTTCTGGTATTCAAGGAACTGCTCCTGATTTATGGAACTGTGATTTTGGTACAGGAACGCCCAATAAAACAACATGTTATGGTGGAGCAGGAAATAGTCTTACAAGTTTAACAAATTATACTGATATACCAGTAGAATGGAAATAATTAAAGAAAGTAGGAGCAAATGGAAACATACGAAGAAAAAATACAAAAATTAATAAATAGGCTTCGGAATCTTCCTCAGAATAAAAACAAGTCTAATGATGAATTGAGGAAACAGGCGGAAAAGCAAATTCAGAAAAAAGAAATAGAACTTCAATTTTCTGGTTTAAAAGACGAAGAAGCCAAAAAAGCTACTTTGCTTTATAATAAATATATTTCTGAAACTTTTTTTGAAAGTCTTGCGGAAAGAAGTTCTTTGATAAATTTGGTATATTTGGAGATTCTAAAAGAAAGATTACAGCGAGAGATTTCTGAGTCTGGCACGGTTCCTATGGGATTAACAGAAAAACTTATTGATTTAGATGAGCAGATTATAAAGACAAAAGAAAAATTAGGCATGTTAAAAGAAGGAGAAGAACTTACTTTTGAACAAAAATGGAATGATTTAGAAGAAAAATGTTTAAAATATTATGAAGAACATGCTGCTGAATTTTATACAAAATGTATTGCTGAAGGTTCTAAAATTTTAATGGCGGATTTTACTACAAAAAATATAGAAGATTTAGAAATAGGCGAAGAAATTATGGCATTTGATAAGAATGGATGGAATAGATTACAAAAAGCAAAAATATTAAATAAAATCTATAATGGAGAAAAAAAGGTTATAGAAATAGATACTGGAATTAATACCTTATCATTAACACCAGACCATTTGATTTTAGTGGATTATGTGGGGCACTATGAACGTAATTGGCAGAGAGTAGGAGATGAAATTATTGGAGTAACATTAACTTCTCGCCATAAAATACCTACTTTTAAATATTTAATTACTAATATTGAAGATTATTATAAAGGATGTTTGCTAGGAATGATAGATTCAGATGGAAGTGTCATTAAACCCAAACATTTAAAATGGAATTTTTCTACAAAATTTATAATATGGCAATCGAAAATAAAAGAATATAGGGCGATAGAATTTATTTTGGAGTATTTGAATATACTATACACAAAAAAAGAAGAATTAGGAAATAGAAGTGGATTTAATAAAGAATATCAAGGTTATAAATATTATATATCTACAAAAAATTCTGATTTTATTTTAAAGATTAAAGAACAGATTAATTATAACAGAAATATTCAATTGGGTTACCTTACAGGATTCGTTTTGGGGGATGGGAATATAAACAAGACTGGAAGAATAAGTATTGCTCAAAAAATAGGAATAAAATCGGATTATTTAGAAAATATAATTAAAATTCTTGAATTGAAATTTAAAAAATATTTATGTAAAAACGGCATGAATATATTTAATATTTTTTCTGGACAGATTCCTTTTCATTGCCCAAATTCGATAAAAACAAAAAAATATAGTGATTTAATTTCTTCAATATATCGAAAAGCGGTTCCTTTGGTTAATTTTAAATTAAAGAGCATAAAGGAAAATATAAAAGTGTGGGATTTGACTACTACAACAGAAACTTTTATTGCCAATGGATTTTATGTTCATAATTGTCCTTATTGCTCAAAAATATTTCCTGAAATTCTTCCTCCTGAAAAGTTAGAACCGAAAGTTGCAGTTTGGTTTAAAAATACTACTCTTTATAATCAGGAAGTTTTTGAACTTTATCATCAAAAGAAAATTACTATTGAACAGGCTGCAAGAATTATGGGAGTAGGTAAAAATTATATAGAACTTCAGTACAATGAGATTTTTTTGAAAGAAAAAAATGATAAATAAACCTACAAGAAATGAACTTATTATGTACTATGTACTCGCAAATCCCATTTCTTCTAGAGAAATACTTTTTAGCAATTTAAAGAATTTGATAGAATATGACAGAAATAAATTTTCTGAAGTAAGAAAATATCAGTTCCCTATGGTAGCTTTCGATAGTTTATTTCTTCCAGATAAGAAAAAGTCAGAACAAGAAAATTTTGAAATGCGCAGAGGAATGGCTGAATCTTTTAATCTGGGCGGAAGGCTTACAGGTAAAAGTCTTTGTGGAATAAAAACAGATATACCTATAGCACAAATGTTTAAAACTTTTACCAAAGGGGTAATAGATAGTTTCGATAAACTCCACTTAGACGGGATAATAAATGATTTGATTGAAATTTTCAATCATCATCCTATTTTTAAAGAATTTAAAGGAAGTATTCAGAAAAATCCAGATTATAGTTTTACATTTAAAAATGGAGTAAATATAAACTCTGTAAATAATAAAATAGAAGGAAAAGCAAAAGGCGACCAATGGTGTCAGAAACACGTTTCTAGAGACTGGGCAGAAGAAGCCAGCTATCTTACACCCGACGTAACAAACAAAAAGTTTATGGCTAAAGATGAATTAGGTATGATTCAGAGACTTACTGGGATGACCGAATTTACTTCCATGTCTCCAGTAGGTAAATTATTCTTTAATTTAGAAAATAAGAACAAAATCATAAATTTGCCTTCTTTTGTAAATCCCAACTGGACTGATAAAGATGAGAAGGACGCCATCGAAGAATTTGATGGGAGAGATAGCCCAGGTTATCAGGTTCAGATTTTGGGTAAAGTAATCGAAAGTTGTGCTAGTCCTTATGATATGGAAAGAGTGAGGGCGTGTTACAATGAAGATTTACAAATTAAATCCTTCGAAATAAATAAAGATAATTTTAAATTTTATCAAGAATTTCTTGTTCTTGAAAGATTAATTAATGCCGAAAAAGTCGGAATTTATATGGATATAGGAGAAGGTTCCGCTCCTACTGAAATAATAGTTATTCAATCAATAAAAAAATTAAGATATACTCATAATATTACTATAAATAAAGGTAGCCCCGACGAATTATATGAGATAGTTAGGTTTATTATTTCCAAACTTTCTCCCAACATAGTCGGGTATGACAATACTGGAGGAGTAGGTAAAGCTCTCGGTTCTAATTTATCTAAGGATTTTGCCGAGAATCTTATGGCAGTAGATTTTAATTCTAATATTGCTATTGATTATGAGAAAGATAATAAAGGGGAATATATTGTAGATAAAGGCGGAAATTATACATATAAAGAAGTAAGAATAGATGAGTGGTCAGTACAAAGATTAAGACATCTTTTTTCAAATAGAATAATAGAAATGCCCTTTGATTATAAATTTGATAAACAGATACAGAATGTGATAGTTGTGCAAACTGGAATGAGAACTCAATATAAATGTAAAACTGCCAATCATATCTATCAGGCCTTCCAGGTCATGGCAATTGCAGAGTGGCAAACCGAATTTTTAAATATAAAACCTATTACTAAAAAGAAAATTGTATTAGGCGTTATGGGAAGTATATAAAAAGGAGATAAAAATGAGTAGTGCATTAAGTATGTATTCTGCATTTATTAATATGTTATTTAGTAAGGGAGGGATTTCTGTTCCTACCGATTTTCACGAAAGATGTCAAAAAATAAGCACATTGGTAGATATGGATGTTTCTGGTATTGCCAATACGGTTTTAGGGTATGGAATAAATGCGGCCTCTGATGCTAAATATAAAATAGAATGCGAGGATAAAACTTTACAAAAACTTTTAAATACTTGGTTGGAAAAAATAAATTTAGAAATTCCTGGTATTCCTACGGGTCTGCAAGAACTTTCAAAAGAATATTTCAAAGAGAGATGGCAAGGTTCTTCTTTTTGCACTTTAAGAATGAAAAATTGGGAAAAAGTTACAGTAGGTCAAACAAATATAGTTGTTCCTACTACTATGTGGTTTGTAAATGGTTCTTCTATTTATGTAAAAAGACCAGCAGCTAAAAATTATAAACTAGGAAGTGATACTTATTTCTTGGATGAGGTTTATAAAGACCAAATCCCCAAAAATGATAAGGAAGAAATAATTATACAGAAACCTTACAATAGATGGCATGATGAATATCCTACTCCCTATTTAATAAAAACTGGTGTTTATAAGAATTGGTTGGGTATGAAAACTTTACAAGAAAAAACAGATGAAATAGTTACCAAAGTACTTCCATATTTATTTCTTATTAAAGAAAATGACAAAGGCAATGAAATAATAGGAGACTCCGAATTACAAGGAATTTTTGATAATTTTAAAGTACAATACGAAAAATATATAAATAAAAAAGGGGAACTTCCGGCAAACGTTATACCAGGAACAAGAGATTATACTCATTTGATTCCCGATTTAAGAAATGCGGTATCCGAAGAATTATTTAGACAAGGAACTAGAGCTATTCTTTCTGGTCTTGGATTTGTAGATTTATTGGAAATTACTCCTTCTCGTCAAGAAAACCGGATGAATCCTAAACCTTTTATTGCAGAAATAAACGCCGGGGTTAGCGGATTTAAATCTATTTTATTAGATGCTATTTATATAATAGCCGAAAAAAATAAAGTAGCACATAAAAAAATGTTTTCCGATAATAATAATTTAATGATAGTGAATTCTCCTTTAAAAATAAATGTAGAACAATTAATTGACCAATATAGGTCGGCATTTGTTTATGGTAACATTACTAACGAAACTTATCATGAAATTCTCCAAATAGACCACGAACAAGAAAAAGAAAGAATGAAGGGCGAATGGGAGAGTGGGGAAAGAGAATTATTTTATCCTCATGTCGTTTCCAATCAAGAAGATAAAGGAATAGATACAGTTATTCCAACTACAAAAAAACAAATAGAAAAGCAAGTTGAAAAAGAAAAGAAACCGATAGCAATGAACGAAGTTGAATCGATTGATGATTTAGAGATTGCTCCATATACAAAAGAAAAACATCCCAAATATCTTGATAAATATCCTCAAACTGCAATTGATTTGTGGATAGAAGTATTTAATGAATCAATCCCAAAAGGGGAGGATTATGCTTTCCCTGCTGCTTGGTCTGTAATGAAAAAATATTTAAGAAGGCATTATACCAAAAATCCAGATGGAACATATACTAAAAAAAGTTAAATAATGAAAAAAATATGCCCCATTTGTGATAGAATATATTTAGGGAAAAAGAATCAAAAATATTGTTCAATTAAATGCGGGACAAAATCGCCAAATCATTATATAGTTTATGAAGATGAGAAAGCTAAAGAAAAAAGATTAGAACAATATAAAAAGACAATTTCTAATAGAAAAGGGCGTAATTATATAGTAGGTAAAGTAAAAATAGTTTGTAAAGAATGTGGTAAAACAGTTAAAAAATATAGAGACCATACAGTGCCAAAATTTTGTTCTCGTAAATGTTGGATTGAAGATTTAAAAAAGCATCCTCATTTACCAAATTTAACGAAAGGAATCAATTGTGGATTTCAAAAAGGAAATACTTTTTGGAGAATAAACGGCAATAATAAATATAAAAAAGGTTGGTTAAAATTAGGAAAAAATAAATATTGGTATGATAGTTCTTTTGAAAGAGAAGCAATGAAAATGATGTTTATGGAAAAAATTAAATTTATGAGAGATTTTAAAGTTAATTTAGGAAAATCAATAATGTTTATCGATTTTTATTTGCCTAAATATAATAAATTTGTCGAAGCAAAAGGTTATTTTCGCAAAGATTCAAAACGAAAAGTAATAAAATTTGAAAAATTATATAATCAAAGAATAGATATTATTCAAGCACAATATACGAAAGATTTTTGTATTAAATTTAAAAATTATTTAAATAATTTAAAGGAGAACAAAAATAATGAATGATAAAATTCTTATTTCGAGTATATTAACCGATTTGACTTTGTCTAGCAAAATAGAATTTATTGAAGCAAAAGACAATCATGATTTAATTGATTTAGCGAAATCTAAAGGCATAGATTTACCTAGTCCCGACCTCGCATGTTTTCGTGCTATATATTGTGAATTAGATAAACCAAATTTAAACAATGCTATGCTTCCAAAAAAAATAGCTATAGATGGAATAAATTCTTTAGTGGGAAAGCAGATAAACATAAATCATTTGGGGAAGAATTATATTATTGGTTATACAATAGATGCCAAGATAATAGATGATTTAATTATAGTTACTGGCATCTTATTTAAGAGTTTATTTTTTGAGGAATTTGATGAAATAAAACAATTATTTGAAGAGGGAAAATTATTTCTTAGTTTTGAGTTGTGGAATCGAGAACCCGAAACAGGAGAATCTATTATAGAGGTAATAGATGGCGGGATTAAAAAAATTACCAAAATGATTGCACATGGAGTTGGATTGTTATTAAAAGGAGTAAATCCCGCCTGTAAACGTGCACAAGTGTTTAAATTATTGGCTAATCAAAAAGATAACGGAGAATCTACATTTCAAGAAGATGAAAGATTTGCCTATGCTACTTTATCCTCAAAAGAGGAATGTAGTCAATGCAAAGAATGTTTGTGTAAAGAGGAGGATAAAAAATTGGAAGAAATCAAAGTTGACGAAGTAAAAGCAGAAGAAATAAAAATAGAAGAATTTTTAGATAATGATTATGAAGGCGGAGAAATTGAAGAAGCTAAGAAATTAACTACCGAGCAACGTAATGCGTTGCCTGATAGTGATTTTGCTTTAATTCAGGAAAAAGACGGAAAGAAAATTCGTAGATTTCCAATTAATGATGAAGCCCATGTCAGAAATGCTTTAGCAAGACTCCCTTTGGCTAAGGATATTACTGAAGAAGAAAGGAAATCTACATTAGCAAAAATTCTAAAGAAAGCAAAAGAACTTAATATGACTGAACTTTTAAAGAAATACGAAAAATCAGATGAGCAATCATCTCAGGTAACTCCTGAACCTGCCCAAGTAACTGAACCTGCTCCTATAATAGAGCAGAAACCAGAAGAACAGGCACAAGTAGCGGAAGCACCTGTTAAAGAAGAAGTAAAATCCGAAGTAGCAACTGAAGTGAAAGCGGAAGTTGTAGTTGAGGAAAAGAAAGAAGAAATAGTTGAAGTTAAGTATACTCAAGCTCAGTTAGAAGAGAAAGTAAATGCTGCAAAAGTCGAAAAGGACGCAGAAATTACTACTCTTAAATCAGAGCAAGAAAAAGTTATTACTGCTAAAGATTTAGAAATTAAGAATTTAATCGAAACAAAAGATAAAGAAATATCAAACCTGAAACAAGAACTTGGTAAAAAAGACCAAGAAATTGCGAGACTCAATCCTATTTCCGAACCAGAAAAAGATAAAACTCTGGAAGTTGGCAATACAATTGTCAATGGAGAGGATGAAACTACAAAACAAGCAAAAAAGATAAATGAGATAATCGCAGAGAAACATAAAAAATAAAATAGGAGATAAAAACAATGGATAACAAAGTTATTGAAAGGGCTTATCAGCTCATAAATGAGCCGATTGACCCAAATCAAAGATGTCCAGTAGAGTTAGCGGATATAGTTAATTATCGTGAAGCGGATGCCGGCGAAATAATAGAATATTTTGCTTCTTCTGCACAGGATAGGGCTGCCGATGATATTTATTCCGTGGATGCTAATGGTAGTATTGCTTATAATAAAATATTGTTAAAGTCTACTTTAGCTCTTCCATTTACTGGTTTACAGTCTAAATTAGAGACTGTTCTAATTGATGAGATTTTAAACTCCAAAGACCAGACAGCTTTAGCAGTAAAGAAAGATGGTATTGGTAGAGCTATGGATAGTGAAGAAGTTCGTTTAATTTTAAATCTTTGCTTGGCGGCTCCTACTCAAGAAATTACCAAGGCTTCTGGCGAAGACATTCTTGATGTTATTATAAGAATGAAACAAAAAGTTTCTGATTATGCTACCGATTATATTCTTTTAGTAGCTTCTGATGTTATGAACGAAATCGAAACCTATGATAAGGATAATGTTGGTAATTTTCATTATAAGATGGAGATTATGGCAGAAATAGCAAAGTTAGGTATTGGTAAAGTAGTTAAAGTTTTAGGTAATTCTGGCCTTAATGCTGGTAGTACGCCTGTAATAGCTGCTGGAAAGGCAATTTTAGTTGGACGTAATTCTACTATCGCAAAGGGTCGTCCTATTTTCTTTTCTCGTAGAAAATTTTCTGGTGAAGTTGCTGCATTAGCTGGAGCAAAAGAAGGGGCAGTTCGTTTGATTAATATAGAGCAAACTGCAAGAATTATAAATGCTCAAAATGCTAATACCCTTGGCTATGGTGTATATGGTTATGAATCTAAAACTATGGTTTTGACTAATTTTCGTGCAATTTCGTGGTCGGATACTATAATTGCGTAATCTTTAGTTAAATAGAGGGGGGAAATTTTCCCCTCTCCCACAACCTAACTAAAGAAAGGAACAAAATGATTGAACGTCTTAAAGAGAAAAATGCAATTGACATCTATGATTTATTTCTTCGTGTAGGAGATAAGACTAATGATTTTTTTATCACTAAAGACCAGAAAAGAATTTATATTAATTCATTGAAACTTATCGATAAAATTTTAAAATATAATGAAGTTTATGGGCTTTTTGAAAAAGAATTAAAAGGAATTTTTATAGTCATAAGAGAAAAAAATTATAGACCCTACTTGAAATTTTTAGTAGATAACAGAGAAACTGCAAGAAATTTAATAAAATTCGTTCTTTGGAATTATCAAGAAGAATTATTTATAAAATTAAATAAAGAAAATATACTGATTGATAAAACAGAATTTAGAAGACAAGGAAAGCCTTC
>Ga0315284_10000355_pt1 | contig 62580 bp, 60 predicted proteins | sample YL17G09_16_MG_FD_203696 | JGI IMG/M metagenome (GOLD analysis project Ga0315284, IMG submission 203696) | Sediment microbial communities from Yellowstone Lake, YNP, Wyoming, USA - YL17G09_16 | ecosystem: Environmental > Aquatic > Freshwater > Lake > Sediment | place: USA: Wyoming | collected...
CGCCGTTCGCCTCGACCACCTCGCCGCCGACCGGCGCAAAGAGGTCGCTCACGGCCTTCACCGACTCCACCACGCCGAACGTGGCGAACTGCTCCAGCGCCCGCCCGGCGTTGGGAAGCTCCACGAAAACGATGTCGCCGAGCTGGTCGGCGGCGTGCTTGGTGATCCCGATGGTCGCCACGTCGCCGTCGATGCGGACCCACTCGTGTTCCTTCGTGTAGCGCAGGTCGGCCGGGATCATGCGGCACTCCTTCTCGTCGATCCGGCGCGGGGGCGCCGGCGGTCTCCGGGCCGGCGTCCGCCGGCGCGTCTGGGTCAGCGGGGCCGGGTGTAGAAGGGGAGCGGAACGACCTCCGCGGCCGCTCGCGCCTCGCGGATCTCCACGTCGAGCATCGTACCGGGCGCGGAGTCCGCCGGGGCGACGTAGGCCATCGCGATCGGCACGCCGAGCGTGGGCGAGATCGTGCCCGAGGTCACGACCCCGCTGGCCCGGGCGCCGGACCAGACCGGGTGGCCGTGGCGCGCGATCCCGCGCCCGCGCACGACGAGGCCGACGAGCCGCCGGCGCGGCGCGGCCTCGGCGGCCGCCGCCAGCGCGTCCCGGCCGACGAAGCCGCCCTCCTTGGCGAGCTTCACAACCCTGCCGAGCCCCGCCTCGAAGGGCGTCGTGGCGCGGTCGAGCTCGTTGCCGTAGAGCGGCATCCCGGCCTCCAGCCGGAGGGTGTCGCGCGCGCCAAGGCCCACGGGCACGAGGCCGGCGGCCTCCCCCGCGGCGGCCAGGGCATCCCAGATCGTCGTCCCGGCGGCGGCGTCGACGAAGACCTCGAAGCCGGCCTCGCCGGTGTAGCCCGTGCGCGCCACGAGGCCCGGAACGCCGGCCACGACCCCCTCCGCGATCCCGTAGTAGTGGATCGCGTAGAGGTCGAGGTCGGTGAGCGGCGCGAGGATGCCCAGCGCCGCCGGGCCCTGGATCGCGACGAGCGCGGTCGCCAGCGAGCGATCGTCGAGGACCGCCCGGCGGCCCTCGAAGCGCTCGGCGAGGGCGTCCGAGACGACGGCCGCGTTCGAGGCGTTGGCGACCACCAGGAAGCGGTCGTCCGCCAGGCGGTAGACGATGAGGTCGTCGAGGATCCCCCCGTCCGGGGCGCAGATCATCGAGTAGTGGGCGCGGCCGATCGCGAGGGTCCGGGGGTCGGTCGTCACGGCGAAGGCCAGGGCGTCGCCGGCGTCGGGCCCTTCCACGAAGAGCTCTCCCATGTGGCACAGGTCGAAGAGGCCGGCCCGCTGCCGGACGGCGCGATGCTCCTCGAGGATCCCGGTGTACTGGATCGGCATCCGCCAGCCGGCGAAGTCGACCAGCCGTGCGCCCAGCGCCTGGTGACGCCGGATGAGGGGCGTGGCGCGTGGTTCCTCCGTCATGGCCGCACCTCCCTGCTCAGGCGTGCCCGTCCGGGCTGGGCGCCGCCGCGGCGGCCGCCCGGGCGACGAGCGCCCGCTCGGTCTCGAACGTCAGGAGGGCCGGGGCCTCCACGAGCGGAACCCAGCGGACCTCGTCGAACTCGTGGTCGTGGCGGTCGAGGTCGCCCCCGACCTGCTCCATGAGCCAGTAGTGGACCGTCTTGTGGACGCGGGCGCCGCCCTGCACGAACCAGTACTCGATTGCCTCGAGCGGAGCGAGGAGCCGCACCTGGAGCCCGGTCTCCTCGGCGACCTCGCGCAGGGCGGTCTCCTCGAGCGTCTCGTGCGGGTTGGGGGTTCCCTTGGGGAGGGTCCAGGAGACGCCGTCGCGCTGGCGCCGGCGGCGCCCGGCGACGAGGTGGGGGACGCCGTCGATGGACCGGATGACGATCCCGCCGGCGGAGGTGGCCGTCGCGCGCTTCAGCCGCGCCACGGCGCCGTCGCGGCGCGCGGCCGGCGACCGCTGGCGCGGGCGCCGAGCTTCGCCCAGCGGACGGGCGCGTGCGGGCCCGCGAGGCCGGCGGGCGACCGTTGCTCCCGGACGGTCACCACCGTCCGCCACTCCGAGCGCAGGAGGGCGACCGGGCCGAGCTCGGGTCGCCGGAGGAGCGTGGGACGGTCCGCGGCCGCCAGGAACCGGACGTGACGATCCAGGCCGAGGCGGGGCCCGCGCGCCCGGGGCGGGACGGTCGCGAAGCGGGCGACGGGACGGGCCACGTAGCGGGCCGTGATGCTGCGCTGCATGGGAAGATCGTACCGCGTTAGCGCGACTTTGTGAACGCCGCGTGCAGCCGGGCCGCCGCTTCCGGTGCGAGGCCGCGCCGCCTCTCGGCGAGGGTCACCTGGCGCTGGCCGAGGGCGCGGTAGACGTCGAGTGCCTCCTCCCCCGCCCCGGCGACCGCCGCAAGGTGGGCCTCGATCGTGCCGACGTCGCCGCGGACGGCCGGTCCGGTCAGGGCGGGGCCCGTTCCCAGCGCTCGCGCGTTGGCGAGGGCCTGGGCGGCGAGCGGGCCGTAGACGGCGAGAGCGCCCGCCTCGTCGAGGCCGGTCGGCGCGGCGACGGCGGCCACGACGTCGAGGAGCGCCGTCAGGCCGCCGGCGGCGAGGACGGCGGCGGCGTGATAGGCGGCCTTGGAGTCCGGCGCCAGGCGGACCGGAGCCGCGCCGAGCGAGGTCGCCATCTCCGCGAGCAGGTCGAGGAGCGCCTCGTCGCCCTCGATGGCGACGGTGGCCCCGGGGAGGGCGGCCAGCGCCCGGTCGAGGTCGGCAAAGGCCACCAGCGGATGGAAGGAACCGGCACTCGTGCCCGCGGCCAGCGCGGGCGCGAGGACGCCGGCGCCGTGGACGCCGCTCGTGTGGACGATCGCCTGGCCCGAGTAGAGGTGCAGCGTCCGGGCGACCTCGGCGAGCGCGTCGTCCGGCACGGCGAGGATCACCAGGTGGCACTCGTCGAGGATCGCGGCCGCCTCGGGGAACGCCCGCGATCCGGGCACGAGCGACCGGAACCGGGCCCGGCGCTCCGGATCGCGGCTGGCGACCGCGCCGACCTGCCAGCCGGCGCGGCTGAGGGCGACGCCGAGGGCCGTCCCCACGGCGCCGGCCCCGACGATCCCGATCACCGGGCGGCCGTCGTCGGCCGACCCCACGTGCGGGTGGACGTGCGCCTCGAGGTGGACCTCGTTCCCGTGGCGGTGGGCCCCGGGCGGCAGCGGCGCCGCGCCGGCGGCCGCGTGTCGCCGGACCTCCTCCATCGTCGCCGGGTCGCCCGGGGGCGGCGTCGCCGGCTCCCTGCCCCACGATCGCATCGTCGCTCTCCACGCTACTCTTGGGGCGACAGCGTAGCGCCACCGGCGGCCCGCCCGTCGCCCCGAGCCAGCGAGGATCACCCGTGCCGACCCGCGACCCGTTCGGCGCCCGAGCCAGCCTCGGCCGGGGCCTCCCCGACTGCTACCGCCTGGCGGCGCTCGACGGCGGGCCGGACCTCGGACGGACGCCGGTCACGGTGAAGATCCTGCTCGAGAACGTGCTCCGCCACGCGGGCGGCGGCGTCGTCGGCGAGGCCGACGTGCGCCTCCTCGCCGGCTGGCGCCCAGCGTCGGGCGTCGCGGCCGAGATCCCGTTCATGCCGGCCCGGGTCATCCTCCAGGACTTCACCGGCGTCCCGGCGGTCGTGGACCTCGCGGCGATGCGCGACGCGATGGCGGAGCTGGGCGGCGACCCCGCCCGCGTGAACCCGCTCGTCCCGGCCGACCTCGTGATCGACCACTCGGTCCAGGTCGACCGCTTCGGGACGGCCGACGCCTTCGCCTTCAACGTGGCTCGCGAGTACGAGCGGAACGGCGAGCGCTACCAGCTCCTGCGCTGGGCGCAGCGCGCCTTCCGGGGCCTGCGGGTCGTCCCGCCGGGCACCGGGATCGTCCACCAGGTGAACCTCGAGTTCCTGGCCACCGTCGTCACGACGGCGGAGGTCGACGGCGGCCCGGTCGCCTTCCCCGACACGCTCGTCGGGACCGACTCCCACACGACGATGGTCAACGCCCTGGGCGTCCTGGGCTACGGCGTCGGCGGGATCGAGGCCGAGGCGGTCCTCCTGGGCCAGCCGCTCTACCAGCCGCTGCCGCGCGTCGTCGGCGTCCGCCTCTCCGGCGAGCTGCCGCGGGGGGCCACGGCGACCGACCTCGTCCTCGTCGTCACCGAGCGGCTGCGGAAGCTCGGCGTGGTGGGCTCGTTCGTGGAGTTCGCCGGCGACGGCCTGGCGGGGCTCCCCCTGGCCGACCGGGCGACGATCAGCAACATGAGCCCCGAGTTCGGGGCGACGACGACCCTCTTCCCGATCGACGACGAGACGCTCGCCTACCTGCGCCTCACGGGCCGGTCGCCTGAGCTCGTCTCCCTCGTCGAGCGCTACGCGAAGGAGCAGGGCCTCTGGCGCGAGCCGGGCCCCGGCCCGGCGTTCGATGACATCGTGGAGCTCGACCTCGGCGCCGTGGAGCCCAGCCTCGCCGGCCCGCGGCGCCCCCAGGACCGCGTGCCGCTCCCGGACACGCGCGCCAGCTTCGAGGCGGCGTACCCGGGCATCCTCCCGGCGCCCGGCGTGACGGCGGCACCCGGCGCGGTCCGGAACGGCTCCGTCATCATCGCCGCGATCACCTCGTGCACGAACACCTCGAACCCGACCGTCATGATCGGGGCAGGCCTCCTGGCCCGGAAGGCGGTGGCGCGGGGCCTGCGGGTCCCGGCGACCGTGAAGACGTCGCTGGCGCCCGGCTCCAAGACCGTGACCGCCTACCTGGAGCGCGCGGGCCTGGCCGGTCCCCTCGCCGCGCTCGGCTTCACCCTGGTCGGCTACGGCTGCACGACGTGCATCGGCAACTCGGGGCCGCTCGACGAGGCGGTCGCCCGCCAGGTCGAGGAGGAGGGGCTCGTCGCCACGGCCGTCCTCTCGGGCAACCGCAACTTCGAGGGCCGGATCCACCCCCTCGCCCGGGCCAGCTACCTCGCCTCGCCGCCGCTCGTCGTCGCGTTCGCCCTGGCCGGGCGGATCGACGTCGACCTCACGCGCGAGCCGCTCGGGATCGCCGACGACGGCCGCCCCGTCTTCCTCGCCGACCTCTGGCCCTCCGCGGAGGAGATCCGCGAGGCCATCGCGGGGGCAATCGACGGCGAGCTCTTCCGGACGACCTACGCGTCGGTCTTCGAGGGCGACGAGCGCTGGCGAGCGCTGCCGATCCCCGACGGCGATCGTTACGCCTGGGACCCGGCGTCGACCTACGTCGCACATCCACCCTTTTTCGCGGGGATGGGCATGGAGCCGGCTCCGGTCACCGACATCGCGGGCGCCCGCGTCCTCGCCTGGCTCGGCGACTCGGTGACCACGGACCACATCTCGCCGGCCGGCTCGATCCCGGCCTGGTCGCCGGCGGGCAGCTGGCTCCAGGAGCATGGCGTGACGCAGGTCGACTTCAACTCGTACGGGGCCCGGCGCGGCCATCACGAGGTGATGATGCGGGGCACCTTCGGGAGCATCCGCCTGCACAACGCGCTGGCCGAGGGGAAGGAGGGCCCGTACACGCGGATCCAGCCGTCCGGCCGCGAGGCCTTCCTGTACGACGCCGCGATGGCCTACCAGGCGGCCGGCGTCCCGGCCCTCGTGCTGGCCGGCAGGGAGTACGGCTCCGGCTCGTCGCGCGACTGGGCGGCGAAGGGGACGGGCCTGCTCGGCATCCGCGCCGTCATCGCCGAGAGCTATGAGCGGATCCACCGATCGAACCTCGTGGGCATGGGCGTCCTGCCGCTCCAGTTCCTGCCCGGCGAGAGCGCCGCGTCGCTTGGGCTGACCGGCCGCGAGGCGTACGCGATCGCCGGGCTGGCCAACGGGCTCGCGCCGCGGGCGCGGCTCACCGTCGTGGCGACGGCCGACCCGGCCGACGGCGGCGCGGGGCGGCGCTTCACGGTGGAGTGCCGGCTGGACGGCCCCATCGAGGTCGACTACTACCGGCAGGGCGGCATCCTGCCCGCGGTCCTGCGCCGGATCGCGGCCGAGTCACGGGCGACCTCGTGACGGCGGGAGCGCGGCGGACGAACGGGACCACCGAGCGCGGCGCGGCCGAGACCGTCGGGCGGATCCGCCCCCGCCGATCAGGCGGCGTGGGCCTGTGACATGTGGCACCCTATCAGGGACCTCCGGTACTTGACCGAGGTCGGGGGTCATGCCGACGCTGGCCCCTGGTTGACCCTCCGGTCCACGAGGCGAGGTGCAGGGTATGGTCAGGCGCGGCGCCGGTCGATGAAGATCGCGGTCTCGGGCAAGGGCGGTACCGGAAAGACCACGCTCGCCGCCCTCCTGGCCGCGGAGCTGCAGCGACGCGACTACAGCGTCACGGTCATCGACGCCGATCCCAACCCCACCCTGGCCGCGGCCCTCGGCTTCCCCCCGGCGCCGGTGACCCCGCTCCTCGAGATGAGCGATGAGATCGAGGAGCGGATCGGCGGCCCCGGCGGCTTCATCCGCCTGAACCCCCGGGTGGACGACCTGGTGAGTCGCGTCGCCGTCGCCCATGACGGCATCCACCTGATCGTGGCCGGGGGCATCACCCACGGCGGCGCGGGCTGCGCCTGCCCGCAGGCCGTGCTCCTGCGCCGGCTCCTGGAGCATGTCGTGATGGAGCTGGACGAGGCCGTCATCATCGACCTCGAAGCCGGCCTCGAGCACCTCGGCCGGCGGAGCGCCCACGCGGTGGACGCGATGCTGGTGGTGGTCGATCCGAGCCGGGCCAGCATCGAGACGGCCCGGCGCATACGGCGCCTCGCCAGCGAGATCGGCGTGGACCGTGTGCTGGCGGTCGGGAACCGGGTCCGGGGACCCGCCGACGTGGAGTATCTCGCCGCGCAGCTCGACGGGCTCGCACTCGTCGGCACCATCCCCTACAGCGACGACGTGATCGAAGCAGAACGAGCCGGCCGACCGGTGACCAAGATCGAGGGCGCGCTGCCCGCGGCGGTCGCCCGGCTCACCGAGGCCCTGGTAGCGATGACGAAAGTGCAGGTGAGACCGTGAGCGAGGTCCAGACGCCCCCGTCCCGCACGGACCTGGCAAGCGTGGAAATGCGCGAGCGGGCCAAGGCCCAGGGCATCCCCACGATCTGGGACCGCTACGCCGCCCTGGGAACCCAGTGCAAGGTCGGCGAGCTGGGCATCTGCTGCACGGTCTGCCATCTCGGGCCGTGCAACCTCGGCCTGCCCGGGAGCAAGCGGCCCCATGTGGGGGTCTGCGGCGCGAACGTCGACACGGTCGCCTCCCGCCGGCTGACGCGCGACATGGCGGCCGGTGCGGCGGCCCACTCGGACCACGGTCGGTCGGTGGCCCACCTTCTCCTCCAGGCCGCCCGGGGCGAGGCACCCGGGTACGGCGTGCGCGACGAGCGCAAGCTGCGCACCCTTGCCGGCGAGCTCGGTGTCCCGGTCAAGGACCGCAGCGTGGACCAGATCGCCGAGGGCGTGGCCGAGGCGTGCCTGGCCCAGTTCGGCCAGCAGGAGGGAGCCCTGGCGTTCGTCAGCCGAGCGCCGGTCAAGCAGCAGGAGAATTGGCGCAAGCTCGGCATCACCCCGCGCGGCGTCGACCGCGAGATCGTCGAGGTCATGCACCGGACCAACATGGGGGTCGACACCGAGTACCGCAGCCTGATCCTGTCCGGCATCCGCAGTGCCCTGGCCGACGGTTGGGGCGGCTCGATGGTCGCCACCGATCTCCAGGACGTCCTGTTCGGCACGCCCAAGCCGATCCGTGCCCAGATGAACCTCGGCGTCCTGCGCCAGGACCAGGTGAACATCCTCGTTCACGGGCACGAGCCTGCGCTGGCCGAGGCGATCATCGATGCCGCCGCCGACCCCGCCCTCCTCGCCCAGGCGGCCGAGCTGGGCGCCACCGGGATCAACGTCGCCGGCATCTGCTGCACCGCCAACGAGGTGCTGATGCGCCGCGGCATCCCGATCGCCGGCAACTTCCTGCAGCAGGAGCTGGCCATCATCAGCGGGGCCGTCGAGGCGCTCCTGGTGGACGTCCAGTGCATCATGCCCGGGATCGTCGAGGTGGCCGGCTGCTTCCACACCGAGGTCATCGCCACCTCGACCCGCGCCCAGTTCCCGGGGACCATCCCGATGGAGGTCACGGAGGAGCGGGCACCGGAGGCGGCCCGGGAGATCGTCGGCCGGGCCGTCGCGAGCTTCGCCCGCCGCGACCAGTCCCGGGTGATGATCCCGGACCACAAGATGGACGTGGTCGCGGGCTTCACGACCGAGTCGATCACCCACCTGCTCGGCGGCACCTACCGGGGCGGCTACCGGCCGCTCAACGACGGGATCATCGCCGGCCGCATCCGCGGGGTCGTTGGCGTGGTCGGCTGCGACAGCCCCAAGCAGGTCCAGGACCAGGGCCATCTCGACACCGTCTACGAGCTGCTCCGCCACGACGTGCTCGTGGCCCAGACCGGCTGCTCGGCCATCGCCTGCGGCAAGGCGGGCCTGCTCCGGCCCGAGGCGGCCTTCGAGCACGCCGGGCGCGGGCTCCAGGAGATCTGCGAGGCCGTCGGCATCCCGCCGGTCCTCCATATGGGATCGTGCGTCGACAACAGCCGGATCCTGACCGTCGCCATGGAGATGGTCCGCGAGGGCGGTGTCGGCCGCGACTTCTCCGAGCTGCCGATCGCCGCGGCGGCGCCCGGCTGGTGGTCGGAGAAGGCAATCACGATCGGGTTCTACGCGGTCGCCTCGGGCATCACCACCGTCCTCGGATCGCCGTTCAACATCCTGGGCAGCGAGGCCGTCACCGGCTTCGTGACCGACGAGATCGAGAGCCTGACGGGCGGCCGGTTCGCCTTCGAGACGGACCCGCTGAAGGCCGCCGAGCTGATCGTGGCGCACCTCGATCGAAAACGGGAGGCGCTCAAGCTTCGACCGATGATGTACGACCCGCTGCCGGCCATCGCCTGGACACCGGCTGGAACACGGACAGCCTGAGCGACGGAGAGAACATGTCGCGGATCATCGCCAGTGCCGCCATCCGGGGCGCGCACGCATTCGTCGAGAAGGCCGAGGCCGGGCTGGCCGAGGCGATGGAGTCGAAGGGGGGGGCGGCCCGCCTGGAGTTCCCCAACACCGCTTTCTACCTGCCCCTGATCCTGGCCACCACGGGCATCGAGGTAAAGACCCTCGAGGACGCCCGCGCGCCGCTGCGGATCGCCCGGAGCCTGCTGCCGCCGGTCCCCACCGACCGGCTGTGGCTCCCCTACCTCGGCGACGCCCTCGATGCCGGGGTCGCCACCCTCATGGCCGAGGAGATCATCGAGGCGTTGCGCTACGCCAACGGCGGGCCGCCGAACGGCATCTACCTCGGGTTTACCGACGACGCGATCCTGCGGACGCAGGGCATCAAGCTCGTCGATGGGCGCATGCCCGGGTTCGCCGCCTGCGTGGGCGCCCTGCCCACCAACGAGGCGGCTGTCCGGCTCGCCCGCGAGCTCCAGGAGCGCAACATCCTCGTCTTCCTCTCGAGCCAGACGGACGGCCGGAGCATGGCCGAGCAGCTGGCCGAGGAAGGCGTCGAGATGACCTGGGACACGTACCTCGTGCCCTACGGCAAGGAGACGAGCTCGACCGTCTACGCCCTCAACTTCGCCGCCCGGGCGGCCATGACCTTCGGCGGCCTGGTCCCGGGCGACCTGGCCAAGGCGCGCCAGATCCTGCTCTACAACAAGGAGCGGGTCTTTGCCTTCGTGCTCGCCCTCGGCGAGGTCGACGACGAGAAGTACGCGACCGCTGCCGGCGCCATCAACTTCGGCTTCCCGGTCGTGGCCGACACGGACATCCCGGAGATCCTGCCGAGCGGCATCTGCACCTACGAGCACGTGGTCGCCAACACGCCCCACGACCGGATGGTGGCCAAGGCGATCGAGGTGCGCGGCCTCAAGCTCAAGATCACCAAGATCCCCATCCCGGTCTCGTACAGCGCCGCCTTCGAGGGCGAGCGCGTCCGCAAGGAGCAGCTCCAGGTCGAGTTCGGCCGCGGTGGCTTCCAGGCCCTGGAGTACCTCCGCAGCCGTGAGCTGAACGAGATCGAAGACGGGCACGTCGAGCTGATCGGACCGGACCTCGACACGGCCGAGGTGGGTGGATCGATGCCCCTGGGCATCCTCATCGAGGTCGCCGGGCGCAAGCTCCAGAAGGACTTCGAGCCGATCCTCGAGCGCCAGGTGCACCGCTTCATCAACGGGGCGATGGGCGTGATGCACATCGGCCAGCGCGACATGCCCTGGATCCGGGTCAGCCAGGACGCCACCAAGGCAGGCCTTCGCCTGCGCGACTTCGGCGTGATCCTGCACGCCAAGTACCTGGAGGAGTACCCCGCCCTCGTCGACAAGGTCTCCGTGACCCTGATCTCGGAGGCAGCGGTGCTCGAGCCGATCCTCGTCGAGGCCCGCCAGGTCTGGGCCGCGCGTGATGCCCGGGTGGCGGGCATGACCGACGAGACGGTCGACATCTACTACTCGTGCACACTCTGCCAGTCATACGCCCCGAACCACGTCTGCATCATCTCGCCCGAGCGGCTGGGCCTGTGCGGCGCCTACAACTGGCTGGACGGCAAGGTGAGCCACGAGATCAACCCGGTCGGCCCGAACCAGCCGATCGAGAAGGGAGCCTGCCTCGACGCCTCGCTGGGCATGTACGAGGGCCTCAACCAGTTCGTCAACAGCAAGTCCAACAAGACCGTCGAGCAGGTCAGCCTGTACTCGATGCTCATGTCGCCGATGACCTCGTGCGGCTGCTTCGAGTGCATCCTCGGGATCGCGCCCGAGGTCAACGGGGTGATCGTCGTCGACCGCGAGTACGCCGGCATGACGCCGCTGGGCATGACCTTCAGCACCCTCGCCGGCATGGTCGGCGGCGGGATCCAGACGCCGGGCTTCCTGGGCGTCGGCCGGCTCTACCTCGCCAGCCGCAAGTTCATCCCGGCCGACGGCGGCCTGCAGCGCCTCGTCTGGATGCCCCTGGAGCTCAAGGAAGCCCTCCGCGAACGCCTGGTCGGGCGCGCCAGGGAGCTGGGCGACGAGGGCTTCGTGGACAAGATCGCCGACGAGACGGTCGCCACCACGACCGCGGAGCTGACGGCCTTCCTCGAGCGGGTGGGGCACCCGGCCCTGACCATGCCGTCGCTGCTGTAACGGAACAGGCGCCGATCCGGGAGCGGACCGGCTGGAATACACCGGAGGCGAGAGCACATGCCGCTGACCGCGCTGGACATCTACAAGGTGCTGCCGAAGACCAACTGTGGCGAGTGCGGAGTTCCGACCTGCCTGGCCTTCGCCATGCAGCTGGCCACCAAGAAGGCAGCCATCGACGCCTGTCCGTACGCGACCGACGACACCAAGGCGACGCTCGCCGGGGCGGCCGCCCCACCGATCCGGCTGGTCAGCATCGGCCCCGAAGCCCAGTGCATCGTGATGGGCAACGAGACGGTCCTGTTCCGCCACGAGGAGACCTTCTACCACCCGACCGCTATCGCGGTGCGGGTCCGGACCGACCGCAGCCCGGAGGAGCTGCGGGCCGCCTTCGAGCGCGTCGCGGCGATGGTCTTCGACCGGGTCGGCCAGTTCGTCCGGGTGGAGATGGTCGCGCTCGAAGACGCCGACGGCGATCCCGGGCGCTTCGCCGCGGCGGCGGCCCTGGCCGACGAGATGGGCCTCGCGCTCATGCTCATGAGCGGCTCGCCGGCCGTGCTGGAGACGGCGCTCACCGGCATCCGCGGGCATCGGCCGCTGCTCTACGCCGCGACGGCCGACACCTGGGAGGCGATGGCCGGGCTGGCCAAGGCGAGCGCCTGTCCGCTGGTGGTCCAGGGCCGGGACCTGGCCGAGCTGGTCGACCTCACCCGGCGGATCGCCGGCCTCGGCGTCACCGACCTGGTCCTCGACAGCGGGGCGCGCGGCCTCCAGGCGACGCTCGGGGACCTGACCCAGATCCGGCGCCTGTCGCTGCGCCGCCAGTTCCGGCCGCTCGGCTACCCGGCGATGGCGTTCGTCACGGCCGCCGATCCCATCGACCAGGTCACCGAGGCGACAGCCTACATCTGCAAGTACGCCGGCCTGGTGGTGACCGACGGGCTCGAGGACTGGCAGGCGCTCGCCATGGTCACGGCCCGCCAGAACATCTACACGGACCCGCAGAAGCCGATCCAGATCGAGCCCGGCGTCCGCGCCGTCGGCAGCCCCGACGCCTCCTCCCCGGTCCTGATCACGACCAACTTCTCGCTCACCTACTTCACAGTCGAGGCGGACACCGAGGCCAGCCACTCGCCGGCCTGGATCCTGATCGTGGACACCGAGGGGCAGTCGGTCCTGACCGCCTGGGCGGCCGACAAGTTCACCGCCGAGACGATCGCCAAGGCGCTCGCCGAGTCGGACCTCGCCGAGCGAGTCGACCACCGACGGGCGGTCATCCCCGGCGGCGTGGCCACCATCAGCGGCAAGCTCGAGGAGCTGAGCGGCTGGGACATCATGGTCGGGCCGCGCGAGTCAGCCGGCATGTCAGTCTTCATGCGGACCCGCTGGCGGCAGCCCGAGGTCGCCGCCGGCAGTTGAAGGACGGCCGGTGACCGGAGCTCGCGTCACGTTCATCCCCGACGACCGCAGCGCCGTCGCCGGGGCCGGGCAGTCGCTGCTGGATGCGGCCATCGCGGCCGACATCCCGCTGGCAGGCGTCTGCGGCGGCCGGGGCATCTGCCAGCGCTGCTGGGTCATGGTCCGCGAGGGCGAGGTGATCGCCGCCCCGGAGGCCCGCGCCGCCGGTGGACGCATGGTCCTGGCCTGCCTGGCCCAGGCGGTCGGCGACGTGACGCTGGAGGTGCCGGCGGCCTCGCGCATCGAGGGCGAGGAGATTCTCACCGGCCTCGAGCGCCCCGGTGAGCTGCCCGCCGACGAGGAGCGGGTCGCCCTCGGGCTGCCGCGGGCGGCCGACCTGTTCGTCCCCAGCCCGCTCGCCTTCGCGGTGCCGCTCGAGCTCCCCCGGCCCACGCTCAACGACCCCGTCAGCGACCTCCAGCGCCTCGAACGCGAGCTGCTGCGCCGGCGCAACATCCGGAACCTCGCCGTCCCGCTGGAGGTCCTGCGCACGGCGCCCGGGGTGCTCCGCGAGGCCGGCTGGGCGGTGACCGCCCTGATCGCCCGCTCGCCCGGTGGCTACGAGCTGCTCGACCTGCGCCCCGGGACGGATGCCACGCGGGCCTTCGGGCTGGCCGTGGACATCGGCACGACGACGGTCGTCGTCCACCTGGTGGACATGGGAAGCGGGGCAACCCTGGGCGCGGCCGCGGCGCTCAACCGCCAGGTTGCCTACGGCGACGACGTGATCAGCCGGATCATCCGTGCCGCCGAGCCGGACGGCCTGGAGCAGCTGCGGCAGGCCGTGGTCGGGGAGCTCAACGTCCTGATCGGGCGGCTGGCCCAGACCCACGACGTGCGCCGCGACGAGATCATCACGGCCGTGGTCGCCGGCAACACCACGATGGTCCACCTGTTCCTCGGCCTGCCGCCGGCCGAGATCCGACGAGAGCCGTACGTCCCGGTGACCACGCTGCCGCCGGTCCAGCACGCCGACCAGCTCGGCCTGCGGATCCACCCGCGCGCGACGGTCACGGCGATGCCGGGCGTCGCCAGCTATGTCGGGGGCGACATCGTGGCCGACGTGCTCGCAGCAGGGATGGACACGGCGACCGAGCTGTCGATGTTGATCGACGCCGGGACGAACGGCGAGACGGTCATCGGCAACCGGGACTTCCTGATCTGCTGTGCCTGCTCGGCGGGCCCCGCCTTCGAGGGCGGGGGCATCTCGTCGGGGATGCGCGCGGCCCGGGGCGCGGTGCAGCGGGTCGAGCTGACAGAGGACGGGGGGCTGGCCTGGGCGACGATCGGCGGAACCCCGCCGCAGGGCATCTGCGGCTCCGGCCTCATCGACCTGCTCGCGACAATGCTCCGGGCCGGCTACGTCGACCGGTCGGCCCGGCTCCGGGCAGACGCGCCGCTCGTCCGCGCGGGCCCGGCCGGGCTCGAGATCGTGGTCGTGCCGGCGGCGGCAACGGCGACAGGACGGGACATCACCGTCACGAACGCCGACCTGGAGACGCTCCTCCGCTCCAAGGCGGCCGTCTACGCCGGTGCCGCGCTCCTCGCCCGGCGCCTGGGCGTCGAGATGACCGACCTCCAGCGGGTCTTCGTGGCAGGCGGCTTCGGCACCTATCTCGACGTCGGCAACGCGATCCAGATCGGGTTCCTGCCCGACGTACCGGTCGAGCGGGTCACGTTCATCGGCAACGGGTCCGTGACGGGCGCCAAGATGGCCCTGCTGTCCTACGAGGCGCTCCGCCACGCCGGCGACGTGGCCGCCCGGATGACCTACCGTGAGCTGAGCGTCGACGAGGCCTTCATGGATGAATACGTCTCGGCCCTGTTCCTCCCTCACACCGACTGCGGCCGGTTCCCCCGGGCCTGTGCCGCGCTCGGGGTCGCCTGAGGCACGGCCGTGGCCGAGGTGATCGCGCTCGCCGGCAAGGGCGGCACCGGGAAGACGACCGTCGCTGGCTTGGTCGTCCGCTCGCTCCGTCGGGCGAACCGGACGCCCATCCTGGCGGTGGACGCCGACCCCAACTCCTGCCTCGATGCGGCCCTCGGGCTGCACCCGGCGCGGACGATCTCGGACGTCCTCCACGCCAGCCATGGCCTGCGCGGCGTGCCGGAGACGATGCCCAAGGCGACGTACCTCGAGTACGAGCTCGAGGCCTGTCTGGCCGAGGGGCGGGAGATCGACCTGATCGAGATGGGCCGCCCCGAAGGTCCGGCCTGCTACTGCTCGGCCAACCACCTCCTGCGGAGCTACATCGACCGGCTCATGGGCGCGTACCGCACGGTCGTGGTCGACAACGAGGCCGGCATGGAGCACCTCAGCCGCCGGACCACTCGCGATGTGGATCTCCTCCTCATCGTCAGCGACCCCACCCAGGTCGGGATCCGGTCGGCACAGCGGATCAGGGCGCTCGTCGCCGAGCTCGCCCTCCCGGTGCGCCGGACGGCCCTGGTGGTCAACCAGGCGACGGGGCTCCCGCCGCAGGTCGAGGCGTCGATTGCGGCCGACGGGCTCGAGCTCGCCGGGCTCGTGCCGGACGATCCGCGGATCCTGGAGTTCGAGCTCGCCGGGCGCCCCCTGCTCGAGCTCCCCGACGATGCCCCGGCGGTCGGGGCGGTGGAACGGATGCTGGCGGCGCTCAGCGCCGGGGGAGGGCTGACATGAGCACCTACGAGGTCGCCTACCAGGCGCTTCGTGCCCGGCTGGCCGGCCACGACCTCGCCGGCCTCGTCGAGCGCAGCGGGACGCGCGCGCTCGGGCCCGACCGGATCGGGCTGCGTTGCCTCGGCCGGGAGTACGTCGTCACGTACCCCGACGGCCTGGTGCTCGAGGCAGACGGTCAGCCGGCGCCCGAGACCGAGGCGATCCTCCTCCTCCTCTACCTGACCGAGTCGACCGGGCGCGCCCTGGAGGGTCGCTGGGTCGCCTTCGAGCAGCTGTCGGGCGGTGCCGGCTACGTCGCCTCGTTCCGGGGCCGCGTCGTGGCGCCGCTCCTGCGCGCCTTCGGGTCGCGTCCGAAGGCGCTGGTGCCGGCCGCGGCCGTCCTCGACGGGGAGCCGCTTGAGCTCGGGGACGCGTCGGTCCGTCTCCCGGCGCTGCCCTGCGTGCCCCTCGCGTGCATGCTCTGGGGCGGCGACGAGGAGTTCCCGCCGAGCGCGAACGTGGTGTTCGACGCCTCGGTCGAGGGGTATCTCGACGCCGAGGCAGTTACCGTCCTGGCCGAGCTCGCCACCCGCCGGCTGGCCGAGGCAGGCAATCTTCCATCGGGCAAAGGAGAGGTCGCATGACGGTCGAGTTGATACACGAAACCTGGCCCGGGAAGATCCTGACCGTCACCATCGGCGCGACACCCGCCGAGGGCGGGACGCGGAGCTCGACGGTCACCGTCGGCGGCCACGGGGCGCTGCCGTTCATGACCGGCGACGCCCCGAGCCCGCATCGCCCCGTCGTCGCCCTCGAGGTGCTCGACATGGTGCCGGACAACTGGCCGGAGCACCTGCGCGCGCCGCTGGCCGACGTCCTGGACTCGCCCGCCGCCTGGGCCCGCAAGGGGGTCGAGGAGCTGGGCGCCGACCTCATCTGCCTGCGCCTCTTCTCGCCGCACCCGGAATGGCGGGGCACAACTCCGGACGAGGCCGCCCGGACCGTCCGGGCCGTGCTCGACGCGGTCTCCGTGCCGCTGATCATCCTGGGCTGCGGCGATCCCGACGTGGACAACGACCTCTGGCCGCGGGTCACCCAGGAGACCCGGGGCGAGCGCTGCCTGATGGGCATCGCCGTCCCCCAGAACTACAAGACGCTCGTGGTGGCTTGCCTGGCCGACGGGCACGCGCTCCTGGCCGAAGCCCCGATCGACGTCAACATCCAGAAGCAGCTCTCGATCCTGGTGAGCGAGATGGGCCTGCCGCCGGACCGGATCGTGCTCCACCCGGGGACGGCCTCGCTCGGATATGGCCTGGAATACGAGTACTCGATCATGGAGCGGATCCGCCTGGCCGGGCTCCAGGGCGACCGGATGCTCTCCCAGCCGGTGGCGGCCATCGTCGGCGAGGAGAGCTGGAAGGCGAAGGAGGCGCGGGTGTCCGAGCAGGGGATGCCGGCCTGGGGATCGGCGGCCCGCCGCGGCCCGGCCTGGGAGGCGGCCACGGCCGCGGCCTACCTGCAGGCGGGAACAGACATCGTCGTACTGCTCCACCCGGAGGCGATCGGGGCGGTGAAGCGTACGATCAGCGAGCTGACAGCGCGCCCGGCCGGCGCGGCGGAGAGATAGCCATGTTCATCATCGGCGAACGAATCAACGGGATGTTCCGCTCGGTCGCACGGGCGATCGCCGACCGGGACGAGGCTGCCATCGCCGACCTTGCCCGGCGCCAGGTGGAGGCCGGCGCCCACGCCCTGGACGTCAATACCGGGCCGACCGAAGGCGACCCGGTCGAGGTGATGCGCTGGCTGGTCGACACCATCCAGGCCGCCGTGGACGTGCCGCTCGCGATCGACAGCCCGAAGGTCCCGGTCGTCGAGGCCGGGCTCCGTGCCGCTCGCCGCCCGGCCATCATCAACTCGACGACCGGCGCCCAGGCGAAGCTCGACGCGATGCTGCCGCTGGCGGCCGCCTACAACGCGAGCCTCATCGGCCTGACGATCGACGAACGCGGGATCCCCCGGAACGCGGAGGCCCGGGCGGAGATCGCCCTGACGATCGTGGCCCGGGCCCTGGAGGCGGGCATCGAGCCCGATCGGCTCTACATTGACCCGATCGTCCTGCCGGTGAGCGCGGCCCAGGACCAGTGCGCGGCGGCGCTCAAGGCGATCCCGGTCATCCGGGCGCTGTGCGAGCCACCCCCGCGAATCGCGATCGGCCTGAGCAACGTGTCCCAGGGAACGGCCCACCGGAGCCTGGTCAACCGGACCTACCTCGTGATGGCCATGGCCGCCGGGATCGATGGCGCCATCCTCGATCCGTTCGACCAGGAGCTGATGGACGCGCTGCGGACGGCGAGCATCCTGCTCAACCAGGACATCTACGCCGAGAACTACCTCAGGGCCACGCCCGTAGCCTGACGGCGGAAGGAGCCAGTGGTGACATTTGCGCTGGGACGAACGGCCGACGAGCTGATCGTCGGCGATCGCGCCTCGGTCACCAAGGTCGTCTCGGAGACCGACATCTATCTCTACGTCGGGATGACCGGCGACCTCAATCCTCTGTACACCGACGAAGGCTATGCCGCCGCCCACCGCTACCGCGGGCGCGTCGCTCCGGGGGCCCTGACCGCCGGCCTGGTGATCGCGGTGATCAGCACCAAGCTGCCCGGCCCGGGCACGATCCTCGAGCACGAGGACCTCCACTTCACGGCGCCGGTGCGGCCCGGGGATACGATCACCGCCTTCGCCGAGGTCGTCGAAGTGATCCCCTCGCGCGGGCGCGCCCGCCTGAGCACGGTGTGCAAGAACCAGGACGGGGTGGTCGTGCTCGAGGGCGAGGTCGTCGTCCTGCCGCCGCAACGAGTTCAACCCGCCCGGGCCGGGCAGCGCGGCCAACGCTGATCGCCGGGTCGTGACCCAGGCCGGGTGGCCGGCGGGGAGCGCGGTCCCAAACGCGGCTACGATTCGTCCGGTCGCGTCACGACCCCTGCCCGCCCTCCGTCTTGCCGCTGCGTGAACGCCCAACCCCCACCGCCCGTGCACCACGGGCCGCCTAGCCGCCGCACCACCGGGGGCGACACCCTCTTCGCCCTCGGCGTCGCCGCGCTCGGCCTCGTCCTGGCGGGCGGTCTCCTGGCCGCAGGAGGTGGGTCGTCGTGGCTGGACCGGTTCCTGCCCGGCGCGAGCGCGACCGCCGGGCCTCTCCTGCCGAGCCCCAGCGCGCCCGCCGCTTCGCCGGCGTCGCCGGTCCCCTCGGCCACACCGGCCGTCACCGCCCCGCCGTTGCCCGCCTCGACGCCGGCAGCCAGCCCGGCCGCCGCCGGCCCCTTCACGATGAACCTCTACCGGAAGGGTGTCTTCGCCCACCAGTACGACAAGGAATCGTGCGTCGCCGCCGCGGCCCTCAACATGCTCAACGTCATCCGGCTCGTCGAGGACGGCCGGAAGCCCGACGTCTCGGCGAAGACGCAGCGCGCGCTCTACGCCCGGATCGTAGAGCTCACGACAGCGGAGGACTCCCACAACGGCGGCACGGGACCCGGCGGCTGGGCCGCCCTCCTCACCGCGGAGGGGTATCCCTACGAGGTCCGGGTCTATGCCTCGCGAGCCGCGGCCGTGCGCGCCGCCGCGACCGCGCTCCGGGCGACGGGCCGCCCGGTCGGGATCCTCGCCTGGGCGGGGGTCCATTCGTGGGTGATGACGGGCTTCACTGCAACCGCGGACCCGGCCGGCTCGACGAGCTTCACGGTCGGCACGGCCTACGTGCTCGACCCCTGGTATCCGTGGGTCTCGACCCGCTGGCCGCGCTCGGAGGCCCCGAACGCGCCGCGCGACGCGGCCGACATGAAGGCGAACATCGTGCCTTTCAAGCTTGGCTCGGGACCGTATCCCGGCCGCGACGGGAAGTTCCTCCTCGTGGTGCCGGTCGACGGCTGACGAGGGCGTGGGCAGGCGCGGAGAGGCCGGTGGTGGGCGATACTGGGCTCGAACCAGTGACCTCACGGATGTGAACCGTGCGCTCTGACCGACTGAGCTAATCGCCCGTGCCGGGAGTATAGCGTCGCCGTCCGGCGCGACTCCGCGTGGCATGCCGATAGAGCGTGGCGGTCACGACGGGCCTCCGCCACCGAGCCCGGGCCAGGCCGAGGCGAGGCGGGCCGGATCTGCCTCCGCCTCCACGAGCTTCCGCCGGCCGCTCGCGCCACCCACGATCCGAACGTCCCCCGGTGCGACGCCGAGCGAGCGTGCGAGGAGCCGGCAGAGCGCCTCGTTGGCGGCACCCTCCACCGGCGGGGCCGCGACCCGGACGCGCAGCACGCCGTCCTCCCCCACCCCGTCGATGGCGTCGCGGCCGCCCCGCGGCGTCAGGCGCACCGCGAAGCGCACGCTCACGGGGAGACCAGCCGCAGGAGGACCCCCAGGCCCAGCATGAGGATGAGCGGCGAGAAGTCCATCATCCCGGTCCGCGGGAGGACGCGTCGGATCGGCGCCAGCATCGGCTCGGTCACGGCCACGACGTAGCGCGAGACCGAGTTGCGCGCCATCGGGTCGACCCAGCTCACGAGGACGCGGCCCACGACGAGGAGCCACAGGACGAGGACGAGGATCTCGACGAAGTTCCGGACGAAGACCACGGCCGAATCCTACCCCGGGGCAGAGGCGAGCTGGTGCGCCTGGCGGCCCGGTCCGTGATCGTGAACGTGGCCCGGCCCGTGGGCATCGGGCCGCTCGCCGAAGAGCGACCGGCCGACGCGGACGATCGTGGCCCCCTCCTCGATCGCCACCTCGAAGTCGTCGCTCATCCCCATCGACAGCTCCGGCCCAAGGCCCGGGTGGCCGGCGCGGAGCCCCGTCGCCAGCTCGCGAAGCTGCCGGAACGTCGAGCGCGCCTCCTGCGGGGCCACCGCGAGCCGGCCGATCGTCATCAGGCCCCGAACCTGGAGGTTCGCCAGGGCCAGCAGCACGGGAAGCGCCTCCGCGGCCGTCGCCGGCGAGAACCCGGCCTTCTCCGGGTCGGCGTCGACGTTTACCTCGAGGAGGATGGGCAGCGGGCGGCCCGGTCGGACCTCCGCGCTGATCCGGTCGAGGCGACGGGCCAGCTCCACGGAGTCGACCGCCTCGAGGACGTCGAACAGCTCGACGGCGCGGCGGGCCTTGTTCGCCTGCAGCGGCCCGACGAGATGCCAGCGCGGCCCGGGAACGAGCGGCGCCTTGGCCGCGGCTTCCTGCACGCGGTTCTCGCCCAGCACGTCGTGGCCGGCGGCAACCGCCGCCCGCAGCCGGTCGGCGGGCACGGTCTTGCTGACGGCGACGAGCGTCACGCTCCCCGGCTCCCTGCCGGCGCGCGCGCAGGCGCTCGCGATCCGGGTCAGGACCGCGGCGCGCGCGGCGGCTAGCCCGGCAACCTCGGCCGGGTTCGGGGGCGGGAACGGGCCGGCGTCCACCGGCCCGGCTACCTGTTGCGGCGGAGGAAGCTCGGGATCTCGAGGTCTTCTGCGTCGTAGCGCGGGTTGCGAACGCTCGCGGCCGCCGGCTCCTGGCCAACCGTCCGCTCACCGCGCAGCGGGGGCTCCCCACCCGGGCGCTCCGCCGGGCGGATCTCCGGCATCGGCCGCGGCTCGAGGTCGGCGGCGGCGCGGCGGCTGCTCTCGAGCTCGCCCAGGTAGTCGCGCTCGGGGCGCGAGCCGCGCGAGATCTCGTACGGCGACGCGGTCGACTCGCGCCGGACCGGCTCCCGTCGCCGGTTCGCGTCGAACCCCGTCGCGATGACCGTGATGACGACGTCGTCGCCGAGGCGCTCGTCGAAGCTCGCCCCGAAGATGATGTTCGCCTCCGGGTCGGCGGCGGCGCGGATCTCTTCGGCCGCCTCGGTCACCTCGAAGAGGGTGAGGTTCGAGGAGCCGGCGATGTTGAAGAGAATCCCCTGGGCGCCCGTGATGTTGATCTCGAGGAGCGGGCTGGCGATCGCCTGCTTCGCCGCCTCGATCGCCCGGCTCTCGCCCGCCGCCCGGCCGATCCCCATGAGGGCCGACCCGGCGTCGTGCATGATCGCCTTCACGTCGGCGAAGTCGAGATTGATGAGGCCGGGGACGGTGATGATGTCGCTGATCCCCTGCACGCCCTGGCGCAGGACGTCGTCGACGACCCGGAACGCGTCGAGGATCGACGTGTTCTTCTGGACGACGTCGCGGAGGCGATCGTTCGGGATCGTGATGAGCGTGTCGACCTTGGCCTTCAGCAGCTCGGCGGCCTTCTCGGCGATGAGCTTGCGGCGGTTGCCCTCGAAGCTGAACGGCTTCGTCACGACGCCGATCGTCAGGGCGCCCACGTCTTTCGCGATCTCGGCGATCACGGGAGCCGCGCCCGACCCGGTGCCGCCCCCGAGGCCCGCCGTGATGAAGACCATGTCCGAGTCGCGGAGCGCCTCGGTGATCTTCTCGGCTTCCTCCTCGGCCGCGCGCTGGCCGATGGCCGCGTCGCCGCCGGCGCCCAGGCCGCGCGTGATCTTGTCCCCGATGCGGATCTTGTGGGGCGCGTCCGACTGCAGGAGCGCCTGGGCATCGGTGTTGATGCCGATGAACTCGACGCCCATCATCTCGGCCCGGATCATCCGGTTGACGGCGTTGCTGCCGCCACCGCCGACGCCGACGACGCGAATGAGCGCGAAGTTCTCCGAATCCGACCGCAGCGGCATCGCTCGTCCTCCGGTGGTGCGCGGCCGACGGGGCGGCCGTCCGGGCTTCCCGGCCCGGAAGGTGGTTCGTCTGGTACCTGTGGTGATGAACCGATCCGGCGAGCGGGCACGGCCCGCTGGAGCGGGGACTGGCGCGGAGTATACCCCCGCCGCGCCACGGGGGAACCCCGTCGTCCCGGGCGCTAGGGGAAGATGCTCCGCAGGGCGTTGCGGAAGCGGGCCGCGAGGCCGCCGCCCGGCGCGGAGTCGTACGTGGTCATCTCCGACGCGGCGACGTGCCGGGCACCCCACAGCAGGAGCCCGATCGCGGTCGCCGAGTCGGGCTGGAGCAGGCCGTCCACGAGGCCGCCGATGTCGCTCGGCGCGGCGACGCGGACCGGCATCTCGAGGACGCCCCGCCCGAGGACCGCGGCGCCCGCCAGCTGCGCCCCACCGCCCGTCAGGACGAGCCCCGCCGGGAGCATCCCGGGGGCGGCGGCGAGGATCTCGGTGCGCAGCATCTCGAACGTCTCACGCATCCGGGCCTCGATGATCCGGCAGACCTCGAGCCGCTCGACGGTGCGGCCCGCCTCGTCGCCGAGGACCGTGACGCTGATCACCTCGTCCGGGTCGACGCCGGCGAGGTCGCAGGTGCCGTGATCCACCTTGAGCGCCTCCGCCACGTGGAGGCTGGTCTTGAGCCCGATCGCGACGTCGTTCGTCACGTTGGCGCCGCCGACCGGCAGGACTGCGGTGTGGAAGGGAGAGCCCTCGATGAAGAGGGTCAGGTCGATCGTCCCGGCGCCGATGTCGGCGACGGCGACGCCGAGGTCGCGCTCGGTCGGCGAGAGGACGGCCTCGGCCGACGCAAGACCCGCCGCCACCAGCTCGTCGATCTTCACGCCGGCCGCGGTGACGCACTTCGTCAGGTTCTGGACCGCCGTGGCCGAGGCGGTGACGATGTGCGTCACCACCTCCAGGCGGACGGCGCTCATCCCGAGCGGGTTCATGACGCCTTCCTGGCCGTCGACGGTGTACCCGCGCGGGATGACGTGCAGCACCTCGCGCGTCGACGGGATCGAGACGGCCCGGGCCACCTCGATGGAGCGGTTGACGTCCTCCTGGGCCACCTCGCGGCGAGGCCCTGCCACCGCCACCTGGCCGGGCGAGTTGAGGCCCTCCACGTGCTGCCCGCCAACGCCGACGAAGGCGCGCTCGATCTTGTAGCCGGCGTGTCGCTCGGCCTTCTCGATGGCGGCCGAGATCGAGTGGACGGTCTGGTCGATGTTAACGACGATCCCCTTGCGCAGCCCGGACGCGGGGACGATCCCCTTCCCGATGATGGTCAGGGCACCGTCGCGGCCCACCTCGCCGATGAGAGCCACGACCTTCGTCGTCCCGACGTCGATCCCGACGAACGTCTCGCGTTCCACTCGTCCTGTTCCTCTCCCGTCGTCTCGTCGTCGCGGCCGGCGCGGCCTACAGGTAGTGCCGGCGGATGAGGGCCACGTTCTGGAAGATCCGCAGCCCGAAGGTGATCAGCGCCACCAGGTAGAGGTCGAGGCCGAGGCGATCGCCGATGAAGGTCAGCAGAACCGCCACGATCGCGTTGACCACGAACCCGCTGAGGAAGATGCGGTTGTCGTAGACACCATCCAGCTCGGCGCGCACGGCCCCGAGCACTGAGTCAAGCGCCGCCAGGATGGCGACGGCCGAGTAGCGCGAGAGCTCGAACCCGACGTTCACGTTGAGGACGAGCCCGAGCATGATTCCGACGAGCAGGCCCGCCAGCGGCAGGAGCACAGGCCGGTTTCCCCTCCTCGACTTCGTTTCGCGAAGGCTACCCGACCCGGGCGCCGACCGCAGCGCCGATCCCGCCACGGCTACGGCTCCGGCTTCAGCGTGAAGGTGCCCTCGCTGCTCCCCGCGAGGACCACCCGCAGGAGCCGCGCCTCCCGCCCCGCGAGGAGGCTCCGCAGAAGGCGGACCTGCTCCGGGATCATCTCCGGTCCGCGGATCTCCGAGCCGTAGAAGCCGAAGACGGCGGTCCACGGGTCCTCGACCGTCGGAGTGAGCGTCCAGCCGTCGCGCTCATCGACGCCGACGAGCAGGGCCGGCGCCGCCGATCCCAGGTCGGCGGGCACGAGCGGGAGGAGACGCGTCGCGACGTCCAGGTCGAGGGCATCCAGACGCCCGCCGACCGCCGGCAGCTCTCCCGAGGTGCGCCGGTCGGCGACGAGCGGCAGGCCCTCGGCCGCCGCCGCGGCGGCGGCGCCATCCGCCGCGGCGTCGGCCACGATCCGGCCGCGGCGGTCCGCGAGGAGGAGCGCCCCGGCCCGGCGCCAGGCGAGCACCGGCTCGCGTTCCACGATCCGGACGCGGAGGGTGCCCGGCAGCCCGACGCTCACCTCCGCGTCGGCGACCGCGGGCAGCGCGAGAAGGCGCTCGCGCAGGACGTCCGTGGCCAGGGTGAAGGCGTTGGGGGCCGGCGTCGGCAGGTCGAGGGCTGCGCGCACTGCGTCGTCGCCGGTCAGGACCGCGCCCTCCACCTCGACCGCCTTCACCCCGAAGACGGGGGACGCCACCGCTCCCCAGATGAGGCCGGCCGTGGCGAGCATGGCCAGGGCCGCGAGGGCGCGGCGCGGCGAGAACCCGCCCGAGGCCCGGCGCTGGCCACCCCGCCGCCGGACACGGCCGCCGCGGACCGGGAGGTCGTCGCTCACCGCGGGAGCTCCTCGGCGGCAAGGCGTCGCACCGGGCGCGCCTCCCGGGCCGCGGCGCCCAGCTCCACGATCCGGGCGCACAGCTCCCCGAAGGTGAGGCCGGCCGCCTCGGCGACCTTCGGGTAGAGGCTGATCGGCGTGAACCCCGGGATGGTGTTGATCTCGTTGAGGGTGAGCCGGCCGGACGCGCGGTCGAGGAGGAAGTCGACCCGGGCGAAGCCGGCCGCGCCGATGAGGGTAAACGCCGCCTCGCCGATGCGGCGGACCTCGGCCGCCACGGCCTCCGGCACCTCCGCCGCCGCGAGCGTCCGCGCCGTCGAGCCGGCGGCGTACTTGTCGGCGTAGTCGTAGAACTCGTGACCGGGGATCACCTCGCCCGGACCGAGCAGCGCCAGCCCGGTGGCGGTGTTGCCGAGGACGCCCACCTCCAGCTCGCGCGGGCGATACAGGCACGGCTCCACGATCGCCCGGGCGTCGTGGACGAGGGCCTCGTCGACGATCGCCTCCCGCTCGCCGGGTCGATGCGCGATGCCCATCCCCACCGACGAGCCGAGGCAGGCGGGCTTGGCGATGAGCCGCCTGTCGGGCGTCGCGGCCGCCAGCCGGTCGAGGTCGGCCAGGACGGCGTCCCGATCGGCCTCCCAGGCCGCACGCCCCACCTCGACCCAGTCGAGGACGGGGAGGCCCGCGCCGCGCGCGATTCGCTTGAAGAGCGGCTTGTCCATTCCGATCGCCGACGCCGCCACGCCGGAGCCCGTGTAGGCGAGCCCGGCGGCCTCGAGGATCGCCTGCACCGTGCCATCCTCGCCGTAGGGTCCGTGGAGGGCGACGAAGACCACCGGCTGGGGCCTGGCCGCGGCGATCCCGGCGGCCGCGTCGCCGGCCCCGAACGGGCCGGCGCCCCCCAGCACCGCCGGGTCGTCGTAGGCGGCCGGCGGCCGCTCGCCGCGCCGGTGGTCCGGCGGCAGGAGCCACCACTCCGAGGCGAGGTCGACGTAGAACTGGCTCACCGGGTGACCGCGACCGGCCAGCGCGGCGGCGATCGCCGACCCGGAGACGATCGAGACGTCGTGCTCGGCCGACGGTCCGCCGAAGACGACCGCGACGGCGGACGGCGCGTCCGTGCGTCGCTCGTCGCCGGTCATGCCGCCTCCTCGACCCAGCCGGCCCAGTCGCCCATGAAGACGACCTCGAAGGCGAGCCGGGTGCCGGTCTCGCGCTCCACGGTCGCGCGGACGCGCTCGCCGAGGCGCCGGACGTCGGCGGCGGTCCCGCCGCGGTCGTTGAGGATCCAGCTCGCGTGCCGGTCCGACACGATGGCGCCGCCCAGGCGCAGGCCCTTGAGCCCGCAGGCGTCGATCAGGGCGCCTGCGGAACGATCTCCGGCCGGGTTCCGGAAGAAGCTCCCGGCGCTGGGGATCCCGAGGGGCTGGTGCTCCCGCCGCCAGCGCCGGATCTCGTCGAGGCGGGCGCGGATCGCGGCCGGCTCCTCCGGAACGAGGCGGAAGGTGGCGGCGAGCACGACCTCGGCCGGGACGCCCGGCGCCGGATGCTGGAGCCGGCTCTCGCGGTAGGCGAGGCCCAGGCCGGCCGCGTCGAGGCGCGCCTCGGTCCCGTCCGCCCCCAGGACGAGGGCCGTCTCGAGGACCGCCGCCACGTCCGACGCGTGGGCGCCGGCGTTGGCCCAGACGGCCCCTCCCACGTTGCCGGGGATCGCCAGGCCGAACTCGAGCCCCGCCAGCCCGGCCTCGGCCGTGATCGTGGCCGCCTTCGCCATCGGCAGGCCGGCGTCGGCCACGAGGCGGCCGTCGGCGATCTCGTGACCCTCGGCCCGGACGTGGATCAGCAGCCCGCGGACGCCGGCGTCGGCGATGACGACGTCGCTTCCCCGTCCCAGCAGGGTATAGGGGACGTCGCGCGCGCGCGCGAGCTTCACCAGCGCCCGCAGCTCGAAGACGTTGTGCGCGGCCGCGTAGAGGTCGGCTGGTCCCCCCACCCGCATCGTCGTGAAGCGGGCGAGCGGCTCGTTGCGCGAGGTCTTCACGCCGACCCGGCGCTGGATCTCGGTCCCGACCCGGATCGCGTCGAACGGGACGGCGGCGACGTCCATAGGATCAGCGGGCTCCCGTGCCCACCGCGAGGGCGGCGATCTCCGCCGGCGCGGGCCAGGGCCGGCGCTCGGCCGCGGCGACGACAAGCGCGGCGACCGCGTCGGCCGCCCCGGGGCGGCCCGCCGACCGCGCGGCGGCGCTCATCGCCAGATGGGCGGCGGGATCCTCGAGCAGCCGGCTCGCCTCGAGGAGCGCCTCGGCGTCGAAGGCCGCATCCTCGACGAGACGCGCGGCGCCCGTCGCCGCGTACGCCTCGGCGTTCGCCCGCTGGTGGCCGCCCGCATGCGGGTACGGTACGCAGATGAGCGGCACGGCGAAGGCGGCGCACTCGGCGAGCGTCGACGAGCCGGCCCGCCCCACGACGAGGTCGGCGGAGGCCAGCGCGGCCGTCATGTCGTCCGCCAGGAACGGGACCGGCCGGTACCGCGCCCGTCGCTCCTCCGGAAGCCCTTCGCGGGTCGCGAGGGCGTCGGCGTACCCGTCGTCGCCCGTCACGTGGAGGACCGTGCACCGTTCCACGAGCCGGGGCAGCGCCTCGGCCACGGCCCCGTTGAAGCGGCGGACCGCCTGCGAGCCGCCGAAGACGAGCAGGAGCCGCTCGCGGGGCGCGATGCCGAGCTGCTCGCGGGCCGCCTCGTGGTCGATGGCCCGCGGGTCGCGGATCGGCGTCCCGGTCTCGTAGCAGCGACGGGCGGCGAGGGCGGCGCAGGTCCGCGGGTCGGTGACGGCGACGGCACCGGCGAGGTGGGCGGTGGCCCGGACGCTGCGGCCCGGGACCACGTTGCCGTCCCACAGGACGAGCGGGATCCCGAGGAGGCGGGCCGCCAGCATGACCGGGATGGCCACGTAGCCCCCGGTGGTGAAGACCGCGTCCGGCCGCTGGCGCGCGAAGAGCCAGAGCGCCTGCGGCACGGAGGCGGCCAGGCGGAGCGGGTCCAGGACGAGGTGGACGTCGCGTCCCGCGCTGCGCAGGGAGCGCACGACGAGTCGCCGGAGCGGGATCCCGGACGGCGGCACGAGAGCGGCCTCGAGGCCGCGCCGTCCGCCGATCCAGGCGAGCTCAGGCGCTGCCGGGCGCGCGCGAAGGGAGCGCGCGACGGCCAGGGCCGGGTAGATGTGCCCGCCCGTACCGCCGGCCGCGATCGCCACCCGCATTCCAGCCTCCGCTGACCGCGGTCTCGCGTGAGACCGACAGGAGAATCCCCGCCGCGACAAGGCTGACGATCAGCGAGGAGCCGCCAGCCGAGACGAACGGGAGCGTGATCCCCGTGACGGGGAGGAGCGTCACCACGACGCCGATGTTCACGAATGCCTGCAGGCAGAGCCAGGCGGTGATGCCGGCCGCCAGGAGCCCGCCAAAGGTGTCCGGCGCCGCCAGGGCGACGCGGAACCCACGATACGCGAGAAGGCCGAAGAGCCCGATCACGGCAACCGCGCCGAGGAAGCCGAACTCCTGGCCGATGACCGCGAAGATGTAGTCGTTGTGGGCGTTCGGCAGGATGATGCCGCCGGCTGCCGCGCGCTCGCCCAGCCCGGCGCCGAAGAGCCCGCCGAGCCCCAGCGCGAGCAGGCCCTGGACGGGCTGGTAGCCTCCGTTGAGAGCGTCGGCGAAGGGGTCTGCGAACGACTGGACGCGGGCGAGCTGGTAGTCCTTCAGGAACATCGCCGCGCCGGCCACCGCGGTCGCCCCGAGGGCGGCGAGGTAGAGCGGGTTCGCGCCGGCCATGAAGAACATGAGCACGGCGGTCATGCCCAGGACGCCTGCCGAGCCGATGTCGGGCGACCTGAAGATGAGGAAGACGAAGGGGGCCACGATCACGAAGAACGGCAGCAGGCCGGTCCGGAGGCCGGCCACCGCGCCGCCGCGGCGGGCCATCCAGTGCGCCAGGTAGACGACGAGGGCCAGCTTCGCCAGCTCGCTCGGCTGGACCGCCGGCAGGCCCGGGAGCTTGAGCCACTGCGCGGAGCCGCCGACCGTCACCTGGAAGGACTCGACCTGGACGAGGACGAGGAGCACACCCGCGACGAGCACCAGCGGCACCGAGACCAGGCGCAGCCAGCGGTAGTCCACGCGCATGGCCACGAGCATGAGGGCGAGCCCCGCGGCAGCCCACTGCAGCTGCGGGCCCAGGGTCCGGAAGGTGTCGCCGTCTGACGACAGGTAGCCGGACATCGCGGACGACGAGTAAACCACCAGGAGCCCGAGCGCCGTCAAGGCGAGGATGGCGAGCACGATCACGGTGTCCGGGCCCCGGCGTCGCACGACGCCGGCGGGCGCCGCCAGCGGGGCAGCCTCGGCCCGCACGGCGGCCGGCAGCCGCGGCCGCGCGACCCGCGAGGCGCGCGACGAGACGGACGCGCCACGCATTCCGGCGCGCGCCGGGACCGCCACGGGGCGGCGACCGGACAGGCGCGCGCGGTCGGCGGGACCCATCGTCATCTCCTCGCGGCAGTCGCGGCCCGAGCCGCGGCGAGCGCCGCCACGCCGTCCTTGAAGGCGCGGCCGCGAGCGGCGTAGTCGGGGAACTGGTCGAAGCTCGCCGCGGCGGGCGACAGGAGCACGGTGGCGACCGTCCCGGCGGGCGCGCCGCCCAGCAGCGCGCGCGCGATCGCCTCGGCTCGCGGGAGGGCGGCGGCGAGCGTGCCGGCCTCCTCCACGAGCGGGACGCCCGCGGCGCGGAAGAGGGACGCCAGGGCCGGACCGCTCTCCCCGATGAGAACGGCCGCGGAGGCGCGCGCGGCGGCGACCGGCCCCAGCGCCGCGAGGTCGACGCCCTTGTCTCGGCCGCCGGCGATGAGGACGAGGGGGGCGTCGAAGCTCCGCAGGGCCGCCGCGACGGCGTCGGGCTGCGTCCCCTGCGAGTCGTTGACGAAGCGGACCCCGTCGATCTCCGCCACCAGCTCCAGGCGGTGCTCCACGCCGCGGAAGCTCGCCGCCTGGCGCCGGATGGCGTCGGGCGCGACGCCGAAGAGGAGCGCGACCCCGGTCGCCGCGAGGAGGTTCGAGAGGTTGTGGCGTCCCGGAAGGGCGATCTCGCCGACCGGCAGGATCCGTCCGCCGGGTCCCGTGGCGGCGTTCCCGCCCCCGGCCAGGGGTAGCCGCTCCACGCCCGCCGCCACGACCCACCCGTCGACGATCCCGAGCCCGCCCGGGATCGGGCGCGCGAGGCGATAGCAGACGGAGGGCGCGGTGCCCAGGCCGGCGTACCCGCCGACGACCGGGTCGTCGAGGTTGAGGACGAGGGCGCCCTCCGGGTCCACGAGCTCGGCGAGGCGGCGCTTGACCCGGCGGTACGCCTCCAGGGAGCCGTGGCGGTCCAGGTGGTCGGCCGTCACGTTGGTGTACAGGGCGACGGTCGTGCCCCGGGAGAGGCTGGGCAGCTGGAGCTCGGAAAGCTCGTCGACGACGCGGTGGTCGGGTGTCAGGGTGGGCAGGCGGTCGATGAGCGGCGTGCCGATGTTGCCGCCCAGGACAACCGGGTGCCCCGGATCGCCGGCCAGGAGGTGCGCGGCGAGCGACGAGGTCGTGGTCTTGCCCTTCGTCCCGGTCACCCCGACGGTGGGAGCGGGACAGAGGCGGAGGAAGAGGTCCGGCTCCGACACGAGCGCGGGGGCGTCCTTCCCTCCGGCCGCGACCCGGGCGGCCAGCGCGTCGAGCGCGGCGCGGAGGCGCGGCTCGGTCGTGGGGAAGCCCGGCGTGATCGACGGGCTGAAGGCCACGAGCGACGCGTCCGCCCAGGTTGCCGCCGGGTCGACATCCGGCCCGCAGGCCAGCGCAACCGGACGCCCCTCGAGCGCGGCGACGGCCTCGGTCAGCGCCTCGACGGGCTTGCCGTCGTAGACCGTCACGCGGGCCCCCGCGTCGGCCAGGAACCGCGCCAGGGCGACGCCGGTGCGCGCCAGTCCCAGCACCGTCGCCGGGACGCCGGCAAGCGCTCCGGCGCGGATGCCGTCGACCGTGAGCGCGTCGAGGTCCAGGCGCGCCACGCCGTTCACACCAGCCTCTGGAGCGTGGCCAGGAAGAGCGTGATGCCCAGGAGCCCGGCGAGGACGGCGACGATCCAGAAGCGGAGGGTGATCTTCGTCTCCGGCCAGCCGCCCAGCTCGAAGTGGTGGTGGAGCGGCGACATCAGGAAGATCCGCTTCCCCCCGGACAGCTTGAAGTAGCCGACCTGGAGAACGACGGACAGGGTCTCGATGACGAAGACGACGCCGATGAGCGGGAGGATCAGGATCTGCCCGGTGATGAGGGCGATGACCGCGAGGGTGGCGCCCATCGAGAGCGAGCCCGCGTCGCCCATGAAGATCTGGGCAGGGTGGGCGTTGAACCAGAGGAAGCCGAGCAGCGCTCCGATCAGGAGGGCGCACAGGATGGCGAGGTTCGGCTGGGCGGGACTGTTGAGGAGGGCGATGATGAGGAACGCGACGAACGAGAAGACGAGCGCGCCCCCGGCCAGGCCGTCGAGGCCGTCCGTCAGGTTGACCCCGTTGCTCATGGCCACGATGGAGAACGCCGCGAAGGCGATGTAGGCCCACGGCTCGATCGCGACCGCGCCCACGAACGGGACGGCGATGGCGGCGATGTCGTAGGTGTCCTGGATCTGCCACGCGGCGAAGACGGCAACCACGACTTGCCACAGGATCTTCTGGCGAGCCCGGATCCCGTCGCCGGTGCGGGCGTTCAGCCAGTCGTCGGCAAGGCCGAGGCCGCCGACGAGGGCGAGCGTCGCCAGCGGCGCGAACGTCGAGGCGTCGACCAGCCGAAAGAGGAGCGCCAGCCCCACGACCACGGCCAGGAGAAGGGCCCCGCCCGCGGTGGGCGTCCCCGCCTTGACCAGGTGGCCCTCCGGGCCCTCGACCCGGATCCGCTTGGCGAAGCCGGCCCAGCGCATCAGGCGGATGAAGGCCGGCATGACGATGACGACGATCGCGAATGCCAGGAGGATCCCCTGGATCAGCTCGACGGTCACGGCGTCGGCTCCGCGGACCCGACGCCGGCGCGCAGGGCGTCGACCACGGTCTCGAGGGCGGCTCCACGGGACGCCTTCACCAGGACGGTGTCGCCCGGTCGCAGCAGCGTGCGCAGGAGGGCGACGGCCCCGTCGCGGTCCGCCACGGAATGGACCCGGAGCGGGTCCATTCCGGCGGCGATGGCGCCGGCCGCGATGCCCGCGGCCGGCGGCCCGACGACCACGAGCTCCGCAGCGACGCGGGCGGCGATGGCACCCACCGCGCGGTGGCCCTCATCGTGGGCTGCGCCGAGCTCGCGCATCTCGCCCAGCACCGCGACCGGCCGTCCCGGCAGCGTGGCGAGCACCTCGAGGGCGGCGACGACGGCGGGCGGCGAGGCGTTGTAGCTATCGTCGAGGATCGTGAGACCCGGGGCGTCGACAACGACGCCGCGGTGGGCCGACGCCCGGCCCCACGGCGTCCCGAGCCCGGCCCCGATGCACTCGTCGGGGATCCCGGCGACGAGCCCCGCGGCGCCGGCTGCCAGGGCGTTCTGGACGTTGTGGCGGCCGAGGGCGCCGATCTCGACGTGGAGGCGCGCCGGGCGGGGGGCCCGGGCGACCAGGTCGAACGTCATCCCGTGGACCCCGCGCGCGGTGACCGCCTCCGCGGTAACGTCGGCGCCGGGATCCAGCCCATAGGTCACCACGGCGGCCCGGGTGCGCGAGCGAAACGCCCGGACCCGCGGGTCGTCCCGGTTCAGGATGGCGGTACCGTCGGCGGGCAGCGCCTCGACCAGCTCCGCCTTTGCGTCCGCGATCGCGTCGAGCGATCCGGCCCGCTCCAGGTGGACGGGCGCCACGGCCGTCACGATGCCGATCGACGGCCGCCCCAGGGCGGCGAGCGTGGCGATCTCGCCGCCGACGTACATCCCCATCTCGAGAACGGCGGCCCGGTGCTCCGGCCCCAGGCGCAGGAGCGTGAGCGGGAGGCCGACCTCGTTGTTCTGGTTGCCCTCCGTTCGAAGGGTCGGCATCGCGGCGCCCAGGACCGCGGCCGTGGCGTCCTTCGTGGAGGTCTTCGCGACGCTCCCCGTGATGCCGACGACGAGGGGGGCGAAGCGATTGCGCCACGCGGCCGCCACCGCCTGGAGGCCCGCCAGCGCGTCCGCCACCAGGACCACCGTGACGTCGCCGAGGGCGTCCAGGTCGGCCGCGTCGGGCGGCACGGCGACGAGCAACGCAGCGGCGCCCGCGGCCGTCGCGGCGGCCACGAAGCGGTGCCCGTCGGTCCGCTCGCCGGGCAGGGCGACGAAGAGGCAGCCGGGCGTCACGAGACGGGAGTCCACCGCGCCGCCCCGGACCGGTCGATCGGAGCGGCGGAGCAGCGTGCCCCCCGTCGCCGCGACGAGATCCTCGGCGGTGAGGGGGGCGGCGGGAGACGGCTCGGCGTCGCCCCGCGCGGCCGGCACGGTGGTCACGACCGGGAGTGTCGCACAGGCCGGGCTCACGGGGCCGCGGGGCTGGGCGAGGCCGGGGCGCTCGCGGGCGCCGGCGCGAGATCGAGCGTCGCCATCGCATCCGTCGCGACGCGCCGGAAGAGCTCGAACGACTCGACCGGCATCTCGATCTGGCCGATCCGCTGGACCGTCGGGCGGCCCTCCTCGATCCGCACAGCGACGACGACCTCCGGGCTCCAGCGCCCGACGAACCCCACGAACGAGTAGTTGAACTCGTTGATCTTCCAGCGCTTCTTCTCGCCGTCCCAGATCTGGGCCGTGCCGGTCTTCCCGCCCACGACGTAGCCCGGGATCAGGGTCCGGTCTCGGTAGAAGGGCACTGCCAGCGGGACGCGCCGCATGATCTTCACGAGGTCGGCGGAGAGCGCGAGGGTGAGGACCCGGCCGCGGTCGTCCGCCACGACAGCCTCCCCGCCGACCCGCTGCACGACGTGCGGCGTCGGGAGGATCCCCCCGTTCACCATCGCGCTGTAGGCGGTCGCCAGCTGCAGGAGCGTCACCGCGACGCCCTGGCCGAACGCGCCGTTGGCAACGTCGATCTCGCGCCACGTCGTCCGCGCCGGGTCGCGCACGATCCCGGGCACCTCGCCGGCCACGTCCACGCCCGAGAGGGTCCCGAAGCCCAGCTTCGCCCACGTCCGGTGGAGCACCTCCGCCGCCGCCTGGGCGGTCGTGCCCAGCTTGAGCGACACCTTCGACATCACGACGTTGCGCGACCAGGCCACGGCATCCTCGAACGTCAGGCGGCCCTTCGATCCCCTGTCGGCGTTCGTGACGAAGGCCTTACCGCCGTCGAGGCGGAGGATTGCCTGATCCTGCACGTTGGACGTTCGCTTCACGACGCCGGCCTCGAGGACGGCGGCCGCCGTGACCATCTTGAAGACGGAGCCGGGCTCGTAGACGGCCGAGACGACGGGGTCCAGGAACCGCCCCGGGCTCGTCGCGGCGGTCGCTCCATAGTCGTTGGCGTCGTAGGAGGGGTAGGTGGCCTGGGCGAGGATCTCGCCCGTGGCCGGGTCCAGGACCAGCGCCGAGACGCTCTTCGCGCGGTCCGCCACCCAGGCGGCGTAGACCTCGCGCTCGACGGCCAGCTGCAGGCTCGCGTCGATCGTCAGCGTGAGGTCGACACCCGGGCTGCCCGCCTCCAGCGTCATGGCCTGCTCGAGGTTCGGGTGACCCGACGCGTCGCGCTCGGCGAGGACGATCCGGGGCGCGCCGGCCAGCGCGTCCTGCCAGCGGCCTTCGACGCCGTACTGGCCGTCGCCCTCGCGATTGGCGAACCCAAGGACATGGGCCGCGATCGTCGTCTTCGGGGCGCCGCCCTCGAGCGGGTAGACGCGCACCGCCTCCGCCTCCAGGCGAACCTGCGTCAGCCGGCCCGTGTCGATCGCGGCGCGGACGGCGCTCGACTGGCCGGTCGTGAGGCCGCGGGCCAGGACGACGTAGGCCTTGCCGGAGTCGATCCGGCGGCGGAGCTCGGCGGCGTCGTCTCCGCCCAGGCCGAGGATCCCGGCCAGCGTCGCCGCGATCTCCGCGCGGTGCGTCCGGGTTGCGGGCCTCTCGCCGGCGAGGGACGTCGGATAGGCCACGAGCCGGTCGCGGCGGATCGTCGTCGCCAGCGTGACCGTCCCGCTGCGGTCGTAGATCGTGCCGCGGTTCGCGGCGATCTCGGCCTGCACCGTGACCTGGTCCCGGGCCTGCGCCACGAGCCAGTCGTGGCGGGCCAGCTGCCAGTAGCCGAGGCGCGCCACGCAGGCCGCCCCGAAGACGAGGAGGATCGCGAGGAGGAGTCGCGTCCGCGGGCGACTGTCGGTCCTGCCGAGCATGTTGTCAGCGCGCCGGGACGATAAGCGCGTCCACGAGCTGCCCGAGACCGGCGTCCAGGGCCTGCTTCCGGATGGCGGGCTCGCGGCCCAGGCGAGAGAGGTCGGAGCGCAGCTGCCCCTGCTCGGCGAGCAGGATCTGGCGCTCGGCGAGGATCCGATCCACCTCCACGCCGTTGGCCGAGACGCGGACCGTCTGGGCGAGCGAGACGAAGCCCAGGCCGAAGATCAGGACGATGCCGGCGACGAGGATGCCCGTGCGCCCCGACCGGCGCCGCGCGCGGCTGACGACCCCGCCGCGCACCGGGCGCCGCGGGCGGGTCCCTGCCCGCGGCTCGCCCGGGGTTTCGCCGGACGGCACTCCAACGCGCCGGCCGAGGACCCCGGTGCGCGGGCGCGCCCCTGCGTATCCGGCCACTACTCCAGACCGAGCCAGATCGCGCCGTAGGGCAGCGCGTGCCGCTCGGCGACGGCCCCCTCGACCGGCGCGAAGCCGTTGTCGACGAGATCGCCCTCGACCGCGCCGTCCTGCCAGACGCGGTCGCGGCGCTCGCGGACCTCGTGCTGGCGGCGACCGTAGGTGCGACGCCGGTTGGCCTGGTGGCGCTTGCTCATCGTCGATGCCCTCCTTCGCGGCGACGGGCGCGGCTCAGGCTGCGAGCCGCTCGGCGGTCCGGAGCCGGGCGCTCCGGGCACGGGGGTTGGCGGCGACCTCGGCGTCGGACGGAACCGCCGGCTGGGGACCGACGGAGCGAAGACGAGGCGCCCGGCCGCATACGCAGACGGGGAAGACGGGGGGGCAGGTGCAGCCGCGACGCTCCGCGGCGACGAACCGCTTGACGATGCGGTCCTCGAGGGAGTGGTAGCTGAGCACGACCAGGCGCCCGCCCGGTCGCAAGAGGTCCAGCGAGGCGGCGAGGACGACCTCGAGGGCGTCCAGCTCGCCGTTCACGGCGATGCGGAGCGCCTGGAAGACCCGGGTGGCGGGATGGATCCGGCCCCCGGGGCCCGGGCGGCGCGGCACGGCCCGCTCCACCACGGACGCCAGCTGCTCCGCGGTCTCGATCGGCTCTCCGCGGCGGGCGTCCACGATGGCACGGGCGATCCGGCGGGCGTGGGGCTCCTCGCCGAACCGGCGGAAGCATTCGGCGAGCGCTCCCTCGTCGAGCAGCGCGAGCAGCGCCGACGCGGGCTCGCCCCCCGACGGGTCGAAGCGCATGTCGAGTGGGCCGCCGGCGCGGAATCCGAAGCCGCGTCCAACGTCGGCAAGCTGGAAGGAGCTCAGGCCCAGGTCGAGGAGGATTCCGTCAACGGTGTCGAAGCCGGCGGCGGGGGCCACCTCGCCGAGGGACCGGAAGTTCGCCTGGCGCAGGACGAGTCGACCGTCGAACCGGGCGAGCCGCTCCCCCACCCGCGCGATCGCGGCGGGGTCGGCGTCGAGCCCGAGGACGCGCCCGTCCGGGCTGGCGGCCTCCAGGATCCGCTCGGTGTGCCCACCGCCGCCGACGGTGCAGTCGACGTGGAGGCTGCCGGGGCGCGGGGCGAGCATCTTCATGACCTCCTCCGCGAGCACCGGCCGGTGCCCTTCCTCCATGTCATCTCCACCGTCGACGTGCGGATCCCGAGCGGACCCTGGAAGCGCATGAAATGCCGCTAGATGCCGAGCCCCGAGAAGTGCCGTGCCAGCTCGTCGGGGTCCTCGAGAGCCCTGCGATAGCCGTCCCATCCGGCCGGCGTCCAGATCTCGGCGTGGTCGAGCGACCCGACGATCACCGCCTCGCCCCCGAGCCCTGCCGCCTCGCGGAGGTAGGACGGGAGGACGAACCGTCCCTGGGCGTCCCAGACGACCTCGACGGCGTTGGCGAAGACGAACCGGCTGAAGAGCCGGGCACCCGCGTTCTCCACGGTCGGGAGCGCCGCGACCTTCGCCGCGAGGCGATCCCATTCCGCGCGCGGCCAGATGGCAAGGCAGGAGTCCATCCAGCGGGAGACGAACGCTCCGCTGTCGAGCTGCGCTCGGAACTTCGCGGGGACGGCGACCCGTCCCTTCGCGTCCACCGAGTGCCGGTACTCGCCGGTGAACACCTGTCCTGATTCCCTCTGGTCCGAGCCGGGCCGGCGTCGGTTGCTGGGGTCAGCCGCCCGGAATCACCACTTGGCCCCACTTGGTGCCACTGGAATGGGATGTTACACCGCCAGCACGGGTAGTCAAGGGTGATTTCGGGCACGGGGTGCGCGATCCATGCATGGATTCGCCCGCCACCTCGCTCCGTTCGAGGCTCCCCCGGGCGATGCGGCCGCGACCGCGCGGCGAGCGGAACGTGGTCGACCGGCAGGTCGTGCATGGCCCGCCGGACCGCGCAGATCGGGTCCGCGGCAGCCGATGGACCTCGCAGATCGGGTCGCCTGGAGGCGTCGGGCCGGACGGCCCGGACGGGGCAGTACCTTCTTCGTCTTGCGCGGAGTTGACGGGTAGTGCTAGGCTCCGCCGCCGAACACGTCCCTCTCCCTGTCGAGGACGTACGCGCCCATGGCCTTCGCCGAGCCGATCGTCGCGCCGATCCCGGAGCCGTTCCTCGCGGCCCCGCGGATCAAGCGCTGCACGTTCCGCCGCGTCACGGCCGTCGACCGGCGCCGCGAGCGGACGTACGACGTCGACTGCCTCTTCCCGGAGCGCGCCCTCTCGATGCCCCTGGGCGACATGGAGAGCGCGATGCCCATCTGCAACGCCTGCACAGCGTCGGGGATCTTCCGGGCCGACGAGGACTGACGCTCGCCCGCGGGTGCGCGGCTCGGCCGGCGATCGGCGGGGGTGTCAGCGAGGCGACCTGTACGCCGGGTTCTGTCCCGCGGTCCCCCGGAGGGGTGCGGTGACGGTCATCCATCTGGGGCCGCCGGTTGCCCGGCGGCTCATGCGGCCGACCCGAGGACTCCGACGGCGCGCCGGTGTCCCAGTTGCCCGGGACGCGTCCTCCTACTTGGCCTTGCTCCGGGTAGAGCTTGCCTCGTTTCACCCTGCCGCCGGTTGCCCGCCGGCAGGCTCGTCTCTGTGGCGCTGGTCCTCGCCTCGCGGCGGGCGGGTGTTACCCGCTACCCTGCGCCGGAGAGCCCGGACGTTCCTCACGCCGCCGGTCGCCCGGCGACGCGCGACCGTCCAGTCGCCTCGCTGACCCCGAGATCTTACCGCGCCGGCGCCGAGGAGCCGGGAAGCAGCCCGGCGACGGCTGCGCGTTCCCTCCCTCAGCGCGGGATGCGAAGCTCCAGGCCGTCGACGGCGACCTCTACCCCGGCCGGCAGGCGCGCCGACAGCGCGGCGTGGCGCAGCTCGTGGTCGAGGTGGGTCAGGAAGGCGCGCCGCGGCCGCAGGTCCGCGATCACCGCCAGCGCTTCGGCGACGGTCTGGTGGGCCGGGTGCGGCTCGTCGCGCACCGCGTTGATCACCAGGACGTCGAGGTCGCGCAGGAGCGCCAGCGACGGGGCCTCGATCCGCCTGGCGTCGGAGACGTAGCCGAACCCGCCGGTCCGGAAGCCGACGGTCGGGAGCTCCCCGTGGACGACCGGCACGGGCACGAAGCGACGGCCGGCGATGTCGAATGGGCCCGCGATGGCGACCGGGCGCAGCATCGGCATGCCGCCGAAGCGCGCCTGGCCCGGCACGAAGGCGTAGGCGAACCGCCGCACGACCACCTCCAGCGTCTCCGGCAGCCCGTGGACGGGCAGGTAGTCGCCGGCAATCTCGTTGAAGCGGCGGAGGTCGTCCAGGCCGCCGATCGCGTCCTGGTGCTCGTGGCTCAGGAGCACGGCGTCGAGGCGATCGAGATCGGCCGCCAGCACCTGGGCCCGGAGGTCGGGGCCGCAGTCGATGACCACCCGGCGCGCGCCCCAGGCGAGGAGGGCCGAGGCGCGGAGGCGCCGGTCCCGCGGGTCCGTCGACGTGCATGTCGCGCAGTCGCAGGCGATCCGGGGCAGGCCCTGGCTGGTCCCGGAGCCCAGGATGCGGACGCGCAGCTCGCCGGCCTCCGGGCCTGGATCGCCCGGGTCGAAGCCCGGCTCCAGCCCCAGCGGGAGCTGGTCGCGGGCCGCGGCCCGCCGCGTCCGCGGGACGGCCGCGCCCGGCGCCGCATCGCCGGCGTCGGGGGGCGCGTCGGCCAGGCGGGCCGCCGCCTCGGACCGGATCCCCTCCCCCGGGCGGCGCACCACGACCGCCGGCCCGCCCGCCGCGACCCGGTCCAGGGCCTCGTTGGCCAGCGCGTCCGCCGCCCGGTTCTCGCTGCGCGGGACGTGGCGGGCGCTCCAGCGCCGCAGCCGCCCCAGGCGCGCCATCGCCTCCGCGTGCAGCGGGGCCAGCTTGGCATCCTTGACTCGCCAGCGACCCCGCAGCTGCTCCACGATGAGCATGGAGTCGAGGAGGAGGGCCACTTCCTCGGCGCCCAGTTCCTCGGCGAGGGCGAGAGCGCGCAGGAGCCCGGTGTACTCCGCGACGTTGTTCGTCTGGCGGCCCAGCGCCTCGGAGACGGTCGCGATCGGCGGGGCGTCGGGACGCTCCGCGCCGGGCGCATCGGCATCGATGAGGACCGCACCCGCGGAGGCCGGGCCCGGATTGCCGCGAGCCGCTCCGTCGGTTCGGACGATGAGCCGGCGCGGGCCCGCGCCGCTCAGACCGAGCGCTCCACGATCGCCCGCGAGACCTCGAGGATCGCGCGGGTGATGTTGATGTCGCGCGGGCAGGCGTCCACGCAGTTGAAGATCGTCCGGCAGCGCCAGACCCCGTCCTTGTCGGCAAGGATCTCGAGGCGGTCATCGGCCGCCTCGTCGCGGCCGTCGAAGATGAAGCGGTGGGCGTTCACGATCGCGGCGGGCCCCACGTACGACGGCTGCGCCCAGAACGACGGGCACGATGTCGTACAGGCCGCGCACAGGATGCACTTGGTCGTGTCGTCGTAGCGGGCCCGATCGGCGGGGCTCTGGAGGCGCTCGCGCTCCGGCGCCGGCGTCTCGTTGACGAAGAACGGCATCGCGCTCCGGTACTTCCCGAAGAACCCCTCCATGTCGACCACGAGGTCCTTCACGACCGGGAGGCCGGTGAGCGGCGCAACGGTGATCTTCTTCCCCAGCTGGTCCACGCGGATCTTGCAGGCCAGGCGGTTCCGGCCGTTGATCAGCATCGCGTCCGAGCCGCAGATGCCGTGGCCGCAGGAGCGACGGAACGTGAGCGTCTCGTCGATCTCGGCCTTGACCAGGTGGAGGAGGCTCAGCACCCGGTCCATCGGCTGCGACTCGACCGTGTAGCGCTCCCAGTGAGGGGCGGAATCCCGCTCGGGATCGAAGCGGAGGATCCGGAGGTCGACCTGCATGCGCTGCGCTCCCGGGCTCAATACGTCCGCGGCTTCGGCTCGAAGCGGGTCACCGTCACCGGCTTGTACCGGAGCGTGGGACCCGCCTCGTCCCGATAGGCGAGCGTATGTTTCAGCCAGCCGGCGTCGTCGCGCTCGGGGTAGTCGTCGCGCGAGTGGGCCCCGCGACTCTCGGTGCGGGCCAGCGCCGAGGTCGCCATCGCCTCGGCGTTGTCGATGAGGTAGCCGAGCTCCCGCGCCTCGAGGAGGTCGGTGTTGTAGACCTTCCCGACGTCCCGGACGCGAATGCGCCCGTAGCGCTCCTTGATCTCGGCGACCCCGGCCACGGCGGCCCGCATCATCGGCTCGGTCCGGAAGACGCCGACATTGTCCATCATGAGGGTTGCCAGCTCGCCCAGGAGCGCGACGGGGCTTTCGCCCTCGGGCCGGCCGCGGAGCGCCTCGATCTCCTCGCGGACCAGCGCGTCGGCGTCGCGGGGGACATCCGACATGGACGTCGCGGCGCAATAGGCCGCCATCGCGAGCCCGGCCCGCCGCCCGAAGACGAGCAGGTCGACGAGCGAGTTGGTGCCCAGGCGGTTCGCCCCGTGGACAGAGACGCAGGCGACCTCGCCGGCGGCGAAGAGGCCCTCCACCACGGTGTTGCGCTCGTCGCGGATCACCCGGGTCTGGAGGTCCGTCGGGACGCCGCCCATCGCGTAGTGCGCCGTTGGCTGGGTCGGGACCGGCTCGGTGAGCGGCTCGACGCCCAGGTAGACACGGGCGAAATCGGTGATGTCGGGGAGCTTCTCCTCGATGACCTTGCGCCCGAGGTGGCGTACGTCGAGGAGCACGTAGTCTCCCTTGGGACCGGCGCCCTTGCCGCCCCTGACCTCGAGGTAGATCGCCCGGCTCACCATGTCGCGCGGGGCCAGCTCCATGAGCTTCGGGGCGTAGCGGCTCATGAACCGCTCGCCGTCCTTGTTGAGGAGGTAGCCGCCCTCACCCCGGGCCGCCTCGGACAGGAGGATGCCGAGCCCGTACAGGCCGGTCGGGTGGAACTGGTAGAACTCCATGTCCTCCAGCGGGATCCCGTGGCGGTACGCGAGGGCGATCCCGTCGCCGGTCAGGGAGTGGGCGTTGGAGGTGATCCGGAACATCCGGCCGTTGCCGCCGGTGGCCAGCAGGACGGCCTTGGCCCGGAACGTGTGGAGCTCGCCGTCGGCGATCCGGTAGCCGATCACGCCGGCCGCGCGGCCCCCGTCGCCCCCGTCGCCGCCCTCGAAAAGGAGGTCGACGACGTGGTACTCGTCGTAGAACTTCACCCCGGCCTTGATGCAGCTCTGGTAGAGCGTCTGGAGGATCATGTGGCCGGTCCGGTCGGCCGCGAAGCAGGCGCGCTTGACCGGCCCCTCCCCGAAGTTGCGGGTGTGCCCGCCGAACCGCCGCTGGTCGATCTTGCCGTCGGGTGTCCGGTTGAACGGCAGGCCCATGTGCTCAAGCTCGATGACGGTCTCGACCGCTTCCCGCGCCAGGACTTCCGCGGCGTCCTGGTCGACGAGGTAGTCGCCGCCCTTCACCGTGTCGAACATATGCCACTCCCAGTGATCCTCCTCGAGGTTCCCCAGGGAGGCACAGACGCCGCCCTGGGCGGCGCCGGTGTGGGAGCGGGTGGGATAGAGCTTCGTGAGGACGCCCGTCGAGACGCCGGCCCGGGCGAGCTCGAGGGCCGCCCACAGGCCGGCGCCGCCGGCGCCGACAACGAGGGCCTCGTGATCGATCTGCACCGGGGACCTACTTGACCGGGAACGGGAGGCTGGCCACGGCCATCGTCCCCATCGCGAACAGGACCAGGGCCAGCCCGTACAGGCCCATGGTCAGCGCGGTGCGGATACCGCCGCGGGTGTAGTCGCCGACGACGGTCCGGACGCCCATGAAGCTGTGGAAGATGACCAGCGAGAGCATGAGCCAGTCGACCGTCCGCCAGAGGAGGCCACTCCACCGTTGGGCGAGGACCCAGTCGGCCTCCTGGACGCTCACGTCGAACACGAAGTGGGTGATGCTGAAGTGGGCCAGGGCAAGGACGAAGAGCCCGAGCCCCGACAGCCGGATCAGGTACCAGATGGCGAGCTCCCAGCCGCCGCCCGCGGGCTTCGCCCGACCGGAACGCGTGATCGTGCTCATCAGTGCGCCCCCGTCCAGATGGGGCTGAGGATGATGTAGGCGCCGGGGATGCCGGCGGCGAAGAAGACCGCCCAGCAGGCGTACCAGAGCTGCTTGTGCCAGACGGTGGTCGACGGCCAGAAGTCCATGACGATGATTCGCAGGCCGTTGAGGGCGTGGTACAGGAGCCCCGCCCCCACGAGCGTCTCCCCCACGCGCCCGATCGGGCTGGCGTAGAGCGCCAGGACCTCGTTGTAGAGGTCCGGGTTGGCGCCGACCAGCCAGATGTCCAGCACGTGGAGCAGGATGAACGCCCAGATGGCCACGCCGGAGATGCGGTGGAGGGCCCACGCCAGCATCCCCTCGCCACCGCGATACTGCAGGTAACGCACCGGGAGACTCGCCTCCTGGCCGGCGCGCGACGCGGCTGCCGGCGGTCTGTCGCTGCACGGCGAGCCGGCCGGGGGGGGCGACGGCTGCCGATCCTCTGTCGCCGTCCGGCTCGAACCGGCGGTGCAGGCATTGTACGCGCCGGACCTGCCCGCGGGCGAGTCCTCCGGCCTCCGGACGGGCCGAAGCGCCCATCAACGTCCCCCGGCAGGCGCTGCGGGACCCGAGGGCTCGCTCGACCGGCCGAGCTCCGGGCGCGCGCGGTACCATCGCCCTCGTGCCCATGCCACCAGCCGCGACCGTCCCCGCCCGCCCGCCCGGCCCGCTTGTCCCGGTCGCCCCGCGCCCGCCGCTCCACAGGAGTCGCCCGTGAAGATCCAGGAAGCCGACGCGAAGACGCTGCTCGTCGCAGCCGGGCTCCCGGTCCCGCCGTGGGCCGTTGCCCGCACCCCGGCCGAGGCACGGGCCGCCGCCGAGCGGTTCCTCGCCGGCGGGGCCGGCCGCGTCGTCATCAAGGCCCAGGTCCTGGTCGGCGGCCGCGGCAAGGCCGGCGGCGTGAAGCTTGCCGGCTCTGCGCAGGAGGCGGAGGACGTCGCCGGGCGGATCCTCGGCATGGACGTCAAGGGGATCCCCGTCCGCAAGGTCCTCATCGGGCCGGCGGGGGTGATCGTCAAGGAGTTCTACCTGGGAGCGATCCTCGACCGGGCCAGCCGCCGGATCGTGCTCATGGCGTCCGCCGAGGGCGGCGTCGAGATCGAGGAGGTCGCCAAGGCGACCCCCGAGGCGATCCACCGCGTCGCCGCCCACCCGCTTCTCGGGCTCCTCGACTACCAGGCCCGGGCGCTGGCGTTCGCGGTCGGCCTCGCCGGCCCGCACCTCCGCGAATTCGTGAAGATCGCGAAGGGCCTCGTGGCCACGATGAAGGCCAACGACGCCGACCTCGTCGAGGTGAACCCCCTGGCGATCATCCGAGAGAGCGGCCCCGAGGGTTACATCCAGCGCCTTGTCTGCCTGGACGCCAAGGTCACCCTCGACGACTCGGCGCTGCCCCGCCACCCCGATCTCGAGAAGCTCCGCGACCTCGACGAGGAGGACCCCGCGGACGCCGAGGCCCGCCTCTACGACATCAGCTTCATCCACCTCGACGGCTCGATCGGCTGCATGGTCAACGGCGCGGGCCTGGCGATGACCACGATGGACCTCGTGAAGCGCGCCGGCGGAGAGCCGGCCAACTTCCTCGACATCGGCGGCGGGGCCAAGGCCGACCGTGTCGCGGCGGCGATGCGCCTCATCCTCGCCGACCCGAAGGTCAAGGCGATCCTCGTCAACATCTTCGGCGGCATCACCCGCGGCGACGAGGTGGCGCGCGGGCTGATCGACGCCCGCAGCCGCCAGGAGCGCGAGGTCCCGATGATCGTCCGGATCGTGGGCACGAACGCCGAGGAGGCCGGGCGCCTCCTCCAGGAAGCCCGCTTCGAGACGGCGACGACGCTCGATGAGGCGGCGCAGAAGGCAGTGGCGGCCGCGCGGGCCGCGGGAGGTGCCGGGTGAGCATCCTGATCGGCCGCGACACGCGGCTGGTGGTCCACGGGATCACCGGGCGCGAGGGCGAGTTCCATTCCCGCCAGATGCTCGAGTACGGGACCAACATCGTGGCCGGGATGACGCCGGGCAAGGGTGGTCTCCACGCGCTCGACAACCGGGTCCCGGTCTTCAACACGATCGAGGAGGCCGTCCGCGAGACGGGCGCCAACACCTCCTGCATCTTCGTGCCCGCCGGCGGGGCCCCGGATTCGATCCTCGAGGCGGTGGGGGCGGGCGTCTCGACGATCTTCTGCATCACCGAGGGGATTCCGGCCCTCGACATGCTCCCCGTGGTCGAGGTCGTCCGCGCCGCGGGGGCGCGCCTGATCGGGCCCAACTGCCCGGGCGCCACCTCGCCCGGCCGGGCCAAGGTCGGGATCATCCCGGGCTCGATCCACCGCGAGGGCGGCGTCGGCGTCGTGTCGCGCTCCGGCACCCTCACCTACGAGGCCGTCCAGGCGATGAGCGACGCCGGGATCGGGCAGAGCACGTGCGTGGGCATCGGCGGCGACCCGATCATCGGGACGACATTCCTCGACGTGCTCCGGCTGTTCGCGGCCGACCCCGAGACCGAGGCGATCGTCCTGATCGGCGAGATCGGCGGGGCTGCCGAGGAGGAGGCCGCCGCGTGGGCGGCCGAGCACCTGCGCGGGGTCCCCATGGCGGCCTTCATCGCCGGGCGCACGGCGCCGGAAGGGAAGCGGATGGGCCACGCCGGGGCGATCATCTCGGGCGGCCGCGGGACGGCGGCCGAGAAGGTCGCGGCGCTCGAGGCAGCCGGCATCCGGGTGGCGTCGTCGCCGACGGAGATCCCGGCCCTGCTCCGGGAGGCCGGCCACCGGGGATAGGCGGTGCGGGTGGATCCTCGCGCGCTCGCCAGCCATCCCGCCGCGTCATCCTGCTGCCCGGGTCGGTGCGACCCCGGGTAGGGCACGCCGGTACGGGCCACCTCCCGGATGGTCCTGTGGGCAAGGGTGACGATTGGTTGGGTCCGGAGCAGGCGCAGCACCCGTATACAGGTGATCAACGTTTGGGGGTCCTCAAACGGGGAGCCCGCCCCTGGTCGCCATGACTCACGATGCGTCCACAACAAGGCCAACCGCGCCGGACGCTCCGCCGACGGGCGATTCGCTCCGGCTGGTTCGCCTGCGCCTCTACCTGACGCTCGCCGCGGCGGCCGTTCTGCCGATGGCGCTCGGGTCGCCGCTGATCCGGATCCTCTCCGGCGGGCCGAACGGGCTGGAACCCATCCACGTGGCGGCGCTGACTGCGGTCGGTGCCCTGCTCGTTGTCCTGACCAGGTGGATGACCCGCCAGATCCTCAGGCCGGCCGCCGAGCTCGAGGCGTCCCGCGCTCGTCTCCATCGGGCGTATGAAGAGGTTCGCGAGTTTGCTCTCGTGGATGGGCTGACCGGGCTCGGGAATCACCGCTCGTTCCAGGAGCAGTTCGAGTCGCTCCTCGACCAGGCGCGGCGCTACCGCCACGAGCTGTCGCTGGTGCTCCTGGACCTCGACGAGTTCAAGCAGGTCAACGACGCCCAGGGTCACGCCGTCGGCGACGAGCTGCTGGCGGAGGTGGGGCGCCTCGTGCATCAGCAGATTCGGCGGGCCGACCGGGCATTCCGGGTCGGCGGCGACGAGTTCGCGATCCTCCTCCCGCACACCGGCGCCGACGGGGCCGCGCAGCTGGCGCGGCGGATCCTCGCCACGGGCCTGGCCGTCCGACCGGCGGCATCGTATGCGAAGCCCATCTCGTTCTCGGCCGGCGTGGCATCCTACCCGGCGCATGCGACAAACCGGGAGCAGCTTCAGCTGTACGCGGATTCCGCGATGTATCGCGGCAAGCGGTCTGGGCGAACCGTGATCACGGTCGTGGACCCGGCGCTCGACGGTGAGCGAGTGGACGAGCAGAAGCGCGCCGCCCTGTCGGAAGCGGTCGCGAGGGTGATCGACGAGCGCGCGCTGCGGCCGGTCTACCAACCGCTCGTCCACCTGGAAACCGGCCGGGTGATCGGCTTCGAAGGGCTGATCCGTCCCGCCCCGGAATCGCCGTTCACGAACCCCGGCTCGCTGTTCGCCGCGGCCGAGGTCGGCGGGCAGATCGTGGACCTGGACCTGGCCTGCCTGGCCGTGGTCATCGCGGGTGCGACTGCGATCCCGGCCCCGCTGCTGGTCGCCCTCAACATCTCGCCGCGCACCCTGGAGGCGCCCGAGTTCGGCGCGGCGCGCCTGGTCAACATGCTGGACCACGCCGGCTTCCCACCCGACCGGGTGATCCTGGAGGTCACGGAGCGCGAGGTCATCCACGATGTCCCGCGGGTGGTGTCGGTGCTCGAACGATGCCGTGCCGCCGGGATCCGGATCGCCGCGGACGACGTGGGCGCGGGTAACGCGGGCCTGCGCCTCCTGAGCCAGTTCCGGTTCGACGTCGTGAAGATCGACCTCTCCCTCGTCCAGGCCGGAACCGGGCACGACACGGTGAGGGCCGTCCTCAGCACGCTGGTCGACCTCGCGCGGCGCTGGGGAGCGCTCGTGGTGGCCGAGGGCGTGGAGACCCAGGCGCAGCTCGCGATGGCCGGCGAGCTGGCCATCGACGCCGGGCAGGGGTACCTGCTGGGCCGACCCGGCGACAGGGTCGACCTCGAGCGCATCGACATCGCGGCGTTGCTCGAGCCGTCCACCGACCCCTTCGTGCGCTCGGCCTCGAGCGGCCCGGCCCCTCGCCGAGTGGGTCCGTCTTCACGCAACCCGAGGGCGAGGTCCGGGCAGTGTCCGGTGGGTAGTCCCGCTGATCCCCCTTCACGCGCCGCCGGTCGACGCTCCACTCCCTTCTCTCGCGCCGGCCGAGCCAACCGGCAAACGGCACCTCGGCGAGATCCTGGTCCACGCCGGACGGACGAGGGGATCCCCTTCTGGCAGATGCTGGCCCACGTGGTGAACCACGGCACGCAGCACCGGAGCGAGGCGGCGGCCCTCCTCACGGCCATGGGCCATTCGCCGCGGGACCTCGACATGATCTTCTTCTCGCAGGAGCGGGCCCGCGGCGCCTCGTGACGCGCCGTACCCGAGGATCGCCGCCCTCCCCTACTCCCCCGGGGCGCGGAACCCGTGCGGGTAGAGCGACGCCCAGGCGGGGCCGCCGGGCGCCTCGATGAGCTCCACGAGGACGCCGTGGCAGCTCTTGGGGTGGAGGAACGCGACGGGGCCCTCGGCGCCGTGCCGCGGCGCGGTGTCGATCAGCTCCACGCCGTCGAGGCCGAGCCGCGTGAGCGCGGCCGAGATGTCGGGGACCTCGAAACAGACGTGGTGGAAGCCCTCGCCGCGGTTGGCGAGGAAGCGCGCCACGCCGGTCGTGTCGTCCGTCGGCTCGACGAGCTCGACCTTCACCTCCCCGACGGGCAGGAACGCGATGTTCACCCGGTCCGAGGGGATGGGCACGACCGGGCCCGGCGCCAGGCCCAGGGTGTCGCGGTAGAAGGCGAGCGCGGCGTCCATCGCCCCCACGACGACGGCAACGTGGTGAACCCGGCTCACGCTGCGGATGTGGGCCGGCACGGCGGCAGGCGTCATCTGGTCACCCTCCGATCGGACCGTCACACGGTCACCAGCTCCCGGTGCTCGCCCCAGGCGGCGCGGAGGACGTTGGAGACCTCGCCCACGGTCGCGTAGGCCTTCACCGCCTCGATGAGCGCCGGCATGACGTTCTCCTGGCCGTGGGCGGCCGCCTCCACCCGCCGGAGGGCGGCGGCCCAGGCGGCTCCGTCGCGCTCGGACCGCAGGCGGCGGACGGCGTCGACCTGCCGCCGCTCGCCCTCGGGGTCGATGCGCAGCGTCGGCGGCGTGCGGTGCTCCTCGTCGCGGAAGGCGTTGATCCCCACCACGACCTGGTCCCCGCTCTCGATGGCCCGCTGAACCCGGTAGGCCGACTCCTGGATCTGGCGCTGCTGGAAGCCGCCCTCGATCGCCGCCAGCGTGCCGCCCATGGCCTCGATCTCGTCGAGGAGGCCCCGGGCTCGGGCCTCCAGCTCGTTCGTCAGGGTCTCCACGTAGTAGCTGCCGGCCAGCGGGTCGGGCGTCTCGGTCACCCCGGACTCGTGGGCCAGGATCTGTTGCGTCCGGAGCGCGAGGCGGGCAGCCTCCGCCGTGGGCAGGGCCAAGGCCTCGTCCCGGCTGTTCGTGTGGAGGCTCTGGGCTCCGCCGAGGACCGCCGCCAGCGCCTGCACCGTGGTCCGGACGACGTTGTTGTCGATCGACTGGGCCGTCAGCGAGCTGCCGGCGGTCTGGACGTGGAAGCGGCACATCATGGAGCGAGGATCGGCGGCCCCGAAGCGCTCCTTCATGATCCGGGCCCACAGCCGCCGCGCCGCCCGGAACTTGGCGACCTCCTCGAAGAGCTCGCTCCAGGCGGCGAAGAAGAACGAGAGCCGGCCGGCGAAGGCGTCGACGTCCAGCCCGCGGGAGACGGCCGCCTCCACGTACGCGATGGCGTCGGCCATCGTGAAGGCGAGTTCCTGGGCCGCGGTCGCCCCGGCCTCGCGCATGTGGTAGCCGCTGATGCTGATCGTGTTCCAGCGGGGCAGCTCCCGGGAGCAGAACTCGAAGATGTCGGTCACGAGGCGCATCGACGGCCGCGGCGGGTAGATGTACGTGCCCCGCGCGATGTACTCCTTCAGGATGTCGTTCTGGGTGGTCCCGGAGACCTTCGCCCGGGGCACGCCCTGCTTCTCTGCCGCGGCCACGTAGAGGGCCAGGATGACCGCCGCCGTGGCGTTGATCGTCATGGACGTGCTCACGTCGCCGAGGGGGATCCGGTCGAACAGGACCTCCATGTCGGCCAGCGAGCAGACCGGGACGCCGACCCGGCCCACCTCGCCCTCCGCCTCGGGCGCGTCGCTGTCGTAGCCCATCTGGGTCGGCAGGTCGAAGGCGACCGAGAGCCCGGTCTGGCCCTGCTCGAGCAGGTAGCGGAAACGCTCGTTCGTCTCGGCGGCGGTCGCGAAGCCCGCGTACTGGCGCATCGTCCAGAAGCGGCCCCGGTACATCGTGGGCTGGACGCCGCGCGTGAACGGGTACTCCCCCGGCCGGCCGAGGTCGCGCTCTTCGTCGAGGTCCGCCAGGTCGGCGGGCGTGTAGAGGTCGGCGACCTCGATGTCCGACGAGGTCCGGAACGCGGCGCGCCGCTCCCGGGTCGCTGCGATCGCCTTCGCCCGGGCGCCGGCGCGCCAGCGCTCGCGACCCGGATCGGGCGCGGGCGAGGTGGCGGGTTGCGGATCGTCGGCCATGCGGGCCTCCCGGCTGGTCAATGGATGACGACGAGGAGGTCGCCGACCTCGATCGTATCGCCCACGGCCACCCCTACGCGCTCGACGCTCCCTTCCCGCGGGGCGCGGAGCTCGTTCTGCATCTTCATCGCCTCCACCACGAGGATCTGCTGGCCGGCCTCGACGTCGTCGCCGGGGCCCACGGAGACGGCCACGATGCGACCGGGAATGATCGCCCGCACCTCCACGGGACCACCCTTCGAGGCCGCGCCCGCCCCGCGCCGGGCACGCTCGCGAAGAACCGCCCGACGCTCGCATTCCACCTCGACCTCGACGCGCCAGCCCTCGACGACCATCTCGCGAACGTCGGTTCCCCGCCGGTGGTCCCGATGGACGGGTCCGAAGAGAACGTCTGTTCTATAGGTTCCGTCGGGACCCTCCTCTTCGAGCCGGGCCCGAACGCCGTCGAAGCGATGGAGCCGGGCCCGAACCGGCATCCCGTCCACGAGCAGGCCCTCCCCCGCGGGCTCCCCGGCGGGGGCCGGCTGCAGGACGGGATGGGGAGGAGGCGCGAAGCTGAAGGCTGGGTCTCCCTCCAGGCGGGTCGCCGAGGCCACGCCGATCCGCACGGCCCGCGGGTCCACGGGCGGGGTCGTGGCCGCCGGCTCCGCGGCGTCGGTCGGACCGGCGATCGTCGTGGGCGGGCGAGGCCGCGGTCCGCTCATGCCGGCCAGCGGTCCACGGAGAGGGCGCGCCCGCCCGTCCGCCAGGCCCGAGCCGATCCGTCGCCGCTCGCCTCGCCCGTGCTGCCGGCGCCGGACGGGGCTGTGTCCGCGCCGGGTGGTGGATCGCCGGCGAGAGTTGCGAGCCCGGCGGCCAGGGCGGCGACGCGGACGGCGGCCGCCCGCGCTCGCGGGCCGTCCCAGTGGGCGTCGACCCAGGTGGTTGACAGCTCGGACGCGTCGACGAACCCCGGCTCGGCCAGCATCGCGCGGTGGAATGGCAGCGTGGTCTGGATGCCGCCCACCTCCGCCTCGCCGACCGCCCGGCGGAGGCGAGCGATCGCAGCCGGCCGGTCCTCCGCGTGGGCGATCAGCTTCGCGATGAGCGGGTCGTACTCCGACGGGATCCGATCGCCGGCCTCGACGGCCGTGTCCACGCGGATCCCGGGGCCGGACGGCATCTGCCAGCGCGTGATCCGGCCGGGCACCGGAGCGAAGAGCCGGGCCGGGTCCTCGGCCGAGATCCGGAGCTCGATGGCGTGGCTCGTGGGGCGAGCCGCCCGTTCGGCCGCGGCCAGGGCCCGGGCCGACAGCGGCCTCCCAGCCGCCAGCTGGAACTGCTCCGCCACGATGTCGAGGCCGGCGACCAGCTCGGTCACGGGATGCTCCACCTGGAGCCGCGTGTTCACCTCGAGGAACCAGAACGCGCCGTCGCGGTCGTACAGGAACTCGCAGGTGGCCGCATTGCGCAGCCCGGCGGCCAGCCCCATCCGGACGGCCATGGCGTGCAGGCGGCGGCGCTCGGTCTCGCTGAGGCCCGGGGCAGGCGCCTCCTCGATGAGCTTCTGGTGACGCCGCTGCGTCGAGCAATCTCGCTCCCCGATCGCCACGACGTTCCCCGCTGCGTCGCCCAGCAGCTGCACCTCGACGTGGCGCGCCGGCAGGATCTCGCGCTCCAGGTACACCGAGCCATCGCCGAATGCGCTCGCCGCCTCCCGAGAACCGGCCAGCAGGGCGCCGACCAGGTCGTCGGCGGAGAGGACGCGCCGCATCCCCCGCCCGCCGCCGCCAGCCGCGGCCTTCACGAGGAGCGGAAACCCGAGCTCCCGGGCGGCCGCCACGACCGCCTCCACCTGCTCCGGCCTGTCAACGACGGCGGGCTCGAGGGTCCCCGGCACGTGCGGCACGCCTGCCTCGCGGGCGATCCGCCGGGCCGCCAGCTTGTCGCCCAGCGCGGCGATGACGGCCGGAGGCGGGCCGACCCAGGCGAGGCCAGCCTCCTCGACGGCCTGCGCGAACGCCTCCCGCTCCGACAGGAAGCCGTAGCCGGGGTGGATGGCCTCCGCTCCGGCTGCCACCGCTGCGGCCACCACGGCGTCGAGGCGCAGGTAGCTCTCCGCGGCCGGCGGCGGCCCGAGCCGCACCGCGTGGTCCGCGGCGCGCACGTGCGCAGCCGAGGCGTCCGCGTCGGAGTAGACCGCCACGGCTTCCATGCCCAGCTCGTGGCAGGCGCGAATGATCCGAAGGGCGATCTCGCCCCGGTTGGCGACGAGGACGCGACGGAACGGCGGGGTCACCGCAGTCCTCCGCTGCGGGTACCCGCCAGGCCCGGCCGTCTTTGCGCAAAGACGTGGACGGATCCCCCCTCCCCTGCCCCGCTCACAGCGGGATGTTCCCATGCTTCTTGCGCGGGTTCGTCTCCCGCTTGTCGGCGAGCATGACCAGCGCCGCGATGAGTCGCGGGCGCGTCTCCGACGGCAGGATCACGTCGTCGATCCAGCCGCGAGACGCCGCAACGTACGGATGGTTGAACTCCGCCTCGTACTCCGCGACGAGCCGCTTCCGCTCGGCAACCGGGTCGTCCGCCATCGCGATCTGGTCCTTGAAGATGATGTTGACGGCGCCCTCGGCGCCCATCACCGCGATCTCCGCGGTGGGCCACGCGAAGTTGATGTCGCCTCGGACGTGCTTGGAGCTCATGACGTCGTAGGCGCCGCCGTACGCCTTGCGGGTGATGACTGAGACCTTGGGCACCGTGGCCTCGCAGTAGGCGTAGAGGAGCTTGGCGCCCTCCTTGATGATCCCGCCGTGCTCCTGGTTCACGCCCGGCAGGAATCCGGGCACGTCGATGAGGGTGACGAGCGGGACGTTGTAGGCGTCGCAGGTCCGCACGAAACGCGCTGCCTTCACCGACGACCCGATGTCGAGTGCGCCGGCGAGGACCGCCGGCTGCTGGGCCACGATGCCGACACTCCGCCCTCCCAGGTGGGCGAAACCGACGAGGATGTTGGCGGCCCACCCGGGCTGGATCTCGAAGAAGTCGCCGTCATCGACAATGCGCGTGATGACGTCGTGCATGTCGTACGGCATCGAGGAATCGTCGGGCACGATCCCGTCGAGCGCCGGGTCGCGCCGGTCGGCGGGATCTTTCGTCGGCAGGGACGGCGGATCACCGAGGTTGTTCTGGGGCAGGAACGACAGGAGACGGCGGACCTGGTCGAGGGCAGTGGCCTCGTCGGGGGCGGCGAGGTGGGCAACGCCGGACTTCGTCGTGTGCGTCAGCGCGCCGCCGAGATACTCGGAGTCCACTTCCTCGTGGGTCACCGTCTTCACGACGTTCGGACCCGTGACGAACATGTAGCTCGTCCCCTCGACCATGATCGTGAAGTCGGTGATGGCCGGCGAGTAGACCGCCCCGCCGGCACAGGGGCCCATGATCACCGAGATCTGGGGGATCACGCCGGACGCGAGGACGTTCTTCGTGAAGATCCAGGCGTAGCCGGCCAGTGAGGCCACGCCCTCCTGGATCCGCGCCCCGCCGGAGTCGTTCAACCCAACGACCGGCGCTCCCACCTTCATCGCCAGGTCCATGATCTTCACGATCTTCTCGGCGTACGCCTCCGACAGCGAGCCGCCGAAGACCGTGAAGTCCTGGCTGAAGACGAAGACGAGCCGGCCGTCGATCGTGCCGTGGCCGGTGACGACGCCGTCGCCGAGGATGTGCTGCGTCTCCAGCCCGAAGTCGACGGAGCGGTGGGTGACGAACGCGTCCAGCTCCGCGAACGACCCGGGGTCGAGCAGGAGATCCAGGCGCTCACGGGCCGTCAGCTTGCCCCAGGTGTGCTGCCGCTCGATCCGGACCGCTCCCCCACCGAGCAGCGCCTCCCGGCGCATCCGCGCCAGGCGCTCGAGACGCTCTTCGCTGGTCGGCACGTGGACCTCCTCGCGAGCACCGCGCCGGGATGCGTGACCGGGCCGGCACTGTCTTTGCGCACGGACAGGGCGAATGGCGCGCGGCCCATCATAGGCGCCGGCGCCTCGCGAAGACCGCCGATCGTTGCGGCGGCGTGGTCAGACCGCCCACCGCGACCTGCGCGTGTCAGCGGCCGCGCCCTCGAGGGGGCCCCTCGACCGCGGGGCCGCTCGCGTGCAGTGGCGCACCGCCCTCGGCGTTCTCCACGACGTCAACGGCCTCGACCGTCGAGCGGCCGCGTCCTCGAGGGGGCCTGGGACGCGTCGCCGGCCAATGCATGCCGCGACGGTGCGCGCCGCCACCGGCCGCCCGATTCGACCCGCCGTTATCCACAGAATCGTGAACAAACGCCGTTGCGTGTGGATAAGCGACGTTCACGCGTTGCCATCGTGCGGTAGGATCAGCACCCGCGCGGCGGCGGATCCTCCAGCTTCCCCACCGACGACCAGCGAGGTGATCCCCGGGTGGCAACGGTCATCGCGATCGCGAACCAGAAGGGCGGCGTGGGCAAGACCACGACCGCGATCAACCTCGCCGGCGCGCTCGCCGAGCGGGGGCAGCGCGTCCTCGCGGTGGACATGGACCCGCAGGCCAACCTCACGGTTGGACTCGGGATCAACCTCGGCCAGGTCGATCAGTCGATCTCCCAGGTGCTCGACGATGCGCACGCACCCCTGCAGTCGATCATCCTGCAGTCGGCGACGGAACGGATCGACGTCGCGCCGTCGACGCTGGAGCTCGCCTCCACCGAGGTCGAGCTCTTTTCCGCGATCGGTCGCGAGTACACGCTCCGCGAGGCGCTCGTCGAGAGCTCCGTGCGCGACGACTATGACTGGATCATCATCGACTGCCCGCCGACCCTCGGGCTCCTTACCATCAACAGCCTCGTCGCGGCGGACGGCGTGATCATCCCGGTCCAAACGCAGTACTACGCCCTGAAGGGCCTCACCGCCCTCGTCAAGGTCATCAATACGATCCGCTCCAAGCTCAACGGCGACCTGAGGGTGCTGGGGCTCCTGCCGACGTTCTACGACGGGCGCACGGTCCTGGCCCGCGAGATGCTCGATCAGCTGCGCGAGCTGGGCGACCATCACGTCTTCAACTCCATCGTGCGCACGACCGTGAAGCTGGGCGAGGCGCCGCTCACCGGCCGGCCGATCACCTCGTATGCCGGCAACTCGCCGGCTGCCGAGACCTTCCGTCAGCTCGCGAAGGAGGTCGTCGAACTTGGCCAGGCCTGACTTCCGCGCGGTCGCCGCGCGCCGCCTCTCGGAGGAGCGCGAGCTCTCCTCGTCCATCGTCAGCTTCCTCGCCCCGGAGGGGTCCAGGAGCCTCCGCGTTCGGCTCGTCCCGATCGACCGGATCGAGCCGAACCCGGAGAACCCGCGGCTCCTCTTCGAGGAGTCGGCGCTCGAGGAGCTCGCGGCCTCGATCCGCGAACATGGCGTCCTCCAACCGATCCTCGTTCGCCCGACCGGCCGCGACCAGTACCAGCTCGTCGCCGGCGAGCGTCGCTGGCGCGCCGCGCGCCGTGCGGGTCTCGTGACCATCCCCGCCCTGGTCGAGGAGCTCGACGACGACGCCGCCCTGGAGATCGCCGTCATCGAGAACCTCCAGCGGGAGGACCTCTCGCCGCTGGAAGAGGCGACGATCTACGAGAAGATGGTGACCGAGCACGGGTACAGCATCCGCAAGCTCGCCCAGAAGCTCGGCAAGGACAAGGGCTACCTCGAGAACCGGCTCCGCCTGGCGGACGCGCCCGAGGAGATCCGGGCCCTGGTGTCCGTGCGCAAAGACACCCTCTCGCATGCCTACGAGCTGATGAAGGTCCAGGACCCGAAGAAGCGGAAGCGCCTCGCCGCCCAGGTGGCCAGCGGCGAGTTGTCCCTGGTGAAGCTGCGCGAGCGGATCGAGGGTCGTCCCCGCCGCGGGGTCGACCCGCACGCGGAGGCCGAGCAGGTCGCCGCATGGCCGGCCGCGGACGGGGACGAGGAGAACCTCCCGCCGCCGGTCACGGTCCCGACCGGCGACGACGCGCTCCTCACCGCGAAGGCGCAGTTCCAGGAGGCCCTCGGAGAGCTCCTCGCCGTCCTCCGCAGCGCGGAGTTCGCGCAGGTCGCCAACCCGACCGACCGCCAGAACCTGGCAAAGTACCTGACGATATCCAAGCTGAGCCTGGAGAACGCGATCGCGGTGGTCCGCGGGCGCGGCGACTGACCACGGACCCGTCAAGACTGGCGGGGCACCCTGCGGGAAACGGCGCGTGCTCGGGAACGCGCGCTCCCCTATCCCGCCAGGCGGCCCGCGGCCGCGAGAGCGCCGATCCAGCCCCCGGCAAGGACCCCCACCCCCACGGCCTGGACCTCCCAGGCGCGGCGGCGCGCGTCGGGTCGTCCGCTCCCGCCGATCGCGAGCCCGGCCAGCACGATCACGGAGCCGGCGGCGGCGAGGGCGACCCAGGCTGCGTCGCCGCCGAACGCCACGGCGGACGCCAACCCGGCAGCAACGACCAGGCCCTGCAGCACGGCTCCGACCCGGCGGGCCCGGTCGAGCCCGAGGCTCGTCGCGACCGTCTCGGTCCCGGCAGCCCGGTCGCGCTCCACGTCGGCCAGGGCGTTGGCCACCGCGAGCGCGGCCCCGGCGAGCATCGCGATCGGCATGAGCACCGCGAAGGGCGCCGGCAGCGTTCCGGTGGCGCCGACCCAGGCGAAGACCGGAAGCAGCGGGATCCCGACCGCATACGGCACCCACGACCAGCGGGTGCCCTTCAGGCGCAGGTCGTACGCCAGTCCGGCGCTGAGCCCGGCGACGGCCAGGGCGAGCGGCGCGGGCCCGGCCAGCGCGGCCAGGGCGAGGCCCGCCACGGTCGCCCCGAGGGAGATCCCGGCCGCGGTCGGGCGCCGGACCAGGCCCGAGGGAACCGGCTTGCCGGGCTGCGCGGTCTCGTCCGCGGGGGCGTCCGCCCAGTCGTTCGCCGCCCCGATCCCGAGTTGCAGGAGGAGCATCGCCGCCGCCAGGAGCGCGACGAGCGCGGCCCCGGCCCCCGCGATGGCGGCAACGGCGGCGGTGACCGCCGCGTCGAGGAGCGAGGGAAAGGGGTGGACGAGCCGGAACAGGCCGCCGAGGCGCGCCCCGGGCGTCGCGGGCCGATCCCTCGGGCCGCCCGGACTGCCGTCAGGCGTAGACGAGCTCCTCGAAGTTCTCGACGAGGTAGTCGACCAGCTTCTCGCGCGCGCCCGGCACGATCGCCCGGAAGCCCTTCACGAGGCAATGGAGCGTGACGGCCGGAACCATCAGCCGGCCCGCGGTATCGCGACCCACCACGGCGGGCGGCCCCCCGCCGGCGGCGAAGACCTTCTCAAGCTCGCGATCGTCGAGGCCGGAGGCGGCCCGCAGGTCGTGGAGGGCGGCCAGGACGCCGCGCCGGATCGAGATGTCGCGCATCGCCTCGGCCGCCCAGGCGTCCAGCTGCTCGTCGGGCTGCTCCAGCAGCCGGCCGCGGTACTCGGCGGGCGTCGTGGCGAGTCCGGTCGCTCCCATGCCGGTGGCGTGCCTCCCTGATCCTGAGCGCCGGGCGCTGCTGACGCCCGGAGTATCGCAGAACCCGACCCCGCGCCGCGCGCGAGGACGATAATAGAACCAATGTTCTATGACTGGTCCTCGATCGGCGGCCGAGACCCCTCGGGCCAGTCCTGGAAGACCTCTGTAAACCAGCGCCCGAACGGGCCCGGCGGCTCGCGGTCGCGGCCGTCCGCGACGAGGTCGAGCAGGGCCCGATAGGTGGCGTCCGTCATCGCCTCGACGGCGTCCCGGGTCGCCCGTCCGGGAACCACCGGGATCGGCACGCCGATCCGGACGCGCACGGTGCCGCCGAAGCGGAGCCAGCTGACGCCCAGGATCGCGATCGGGACGACCGGCACGCCGGCGCGCACCGCGAAGTACGCCGCCCCGTCGTCGAACGGCAGGACCACCCGCTCGCCCGCGTGGATCCGCCCCTCGGGCGCGATGGCGAGGCGGCCGCCCTGAGCGAAGAAGGAATCGACCCGGCGGGCGACCTCCACGAGCCCGCGCTTGTCCGGCCGGAACGGGATCCCGCGCTGCGACCAGGCGATGAGGCGGTTCTTCCTCCCGACCCGCATGTCGGCCTCCTTCGGGCCGAAGAAGAGTAGGTCGGGCCGCGCGGGCAGCGCCGCGATGACCACGAACGGGTCGACCCAGCTTTGGTGGTTGAAGCAGAGCAGCGCCGGCCCGTCGGGGAGGTGCTCCCGCCCCTCGACCCGGAGCCGCAGGTACGCGCCGACCGCGACCCGCATGGCGATCGTCGAGAACCAGTAGCGGAACCGTCCCACGCTCCCGGCGTCGGGTCGCTTCGCGCGACGCCGGCCGGCGTCCCGGGCGGCGCTCACGCGGCCGCTCCGAACGACGCCACCGGCAGATCGGCCAGCCGCTCCAGCACGGCGTCGGCGATCTCCGCGACGCCCTGGCCCGGTGGCACGCTCGCGTTCGGGACCAGGACCACGCGCATCCCGGCGGCACGCCCGGCCAGGACGCCGTTGCGGGAATCCTCGATGACGAGGCAGCGAGCCGGGGCCACGCCCAGGCGGCGTGCGGCCTCCAGGTAGACGTCGGGCGCCGGCTTGCCGCGGGCGACGTCGTCGGACGAGACGATCGTGGCGAAGAGGGGCGCCAGGCCCGCGGCCCCGACCGCCGCCCGGATCACGGCTGGGTGGGCCGAGGAGGCAATCGCCACCTGCACCCTCGCCGCGATCGCCGCCACCGCCGCGGGCGCGCCCGCCACCAGCGGGACCGGCTCGGACACGTAGCGCCCGACGAGCGCGGCCACGATCGCCCGTTCGATGGCCAGGGGCGCGTCGGCGACGCCGAGGCGCTCCCGCATGATGTCCGACCACTCGCGCGAGTTGCGGCCCATGCAGAGGTGGCTGTCCTCCTCGCTCCACGAGCGCCCGCGCGCGGCGGCCCACGCAACCCGGACCTCGTGCCACCACGGCTCGGTGTCCACGAGGACGCCGTCCAGGTCGAAGAGGACCGCATCGATCCCCGCGACGAGGCTCCGGTCTGCCTCGCTCACCCGGCCTTCGCCCCGATCCGGTGGGCCTCCTCGTCCATGCCGCGCAGGAAGACGTCCCGAGGGATGCGCTGACGAAGCACCGCGTCGCGAGGCGGCGCCGACGCGCACCATTCGCTCAGCCGCACCGTCGATCCCTCCCGTGCGATTCGGGCCATCCGTCCTCTACGAGGCTACCACGCGGCCCATCGGCCACGGCGGCAGCGGGCGTATCCTCGGGCGGTTGCACCGTGGAGGGTCGGATGTCCGTCGATCGACGCCTGCTCAACTGGGGAATCTTCCTCGTGCTCCTCGGCGCGATCCCGCTCGCCGTGGCCCAGGGGTGGATTCCGCGCGATCTCGTCGCCCGCGCCTGGGAGCTCTGGCCGCTGATCCTCGTCGGCGCCGGCGTCGGCCTGATCCTGGGAGCGACGCCCTTCCGGGCGCTCGGTGGGATCGTCGTCAGCGCCACCCTCGGGGTGATGCTCGGCGCGCTCATCGCCGTCGGATTCGGCGGCCTCAGCGTCGGCGGCATTGCCTGTGGCGGTGCCGTGGCGGACGCGCCGCAGATCCTGCAGGAGAGCGGCTCCTTCGACGGCGGCACAGGGCGCGTGACCCTGGCCGCGAACTGCGCGTCGGTCGAGGTTGCGACCGGGGCCGGCTCGGCCTGGAGCATCGACGTCCACGGGCCCGACAATGCCCGGCCGACGGTCGATCGCGCCAACGACCGACTCACGGTCCGGTCGCCGAACAGCAGCGTCGTCTTCCCCTTCGGCAGCCACGGCGCGAGCTGGCGCACCGAGCTCGGCACGGGCACGCGGTTCGAGATCCTCGTCCTGGAGCTCAACGCCGGCGACGCCTCCGTGAACCTGGCCGGGATGACGGTCTCCCAGCTGACTTTCAACGGCAACGCGGTCGGCGACACCCGGCTCGACCTGGCGGGCGCCACCGTGGAGCGTCTCGACGTCGCGGTCAACGCCGCGGACGTTGCGATCCTGCTTCCGGCGGGAGCCGACCTCCGGGGCGAGGTCGAGGGCAACGCCGCGTCCGTCGACCTGTGCGCCCCGACCGGCGTCGGGCTCCGCCTCCTTGTCGACGACAACATCACCGCCAGCGACAACTACGATGACGCCGGCCTGGTCCGGAGCGGCAATGCCTGGCAGACGCCCGGCTACGCGAGCGCGGCCACGCGGATCGAGCTGCGCACGATCGGCAGCGCCGTCAGCTACACCCTGAACCCGGAGGACGGCTGCCGATGAACGACCGGATCCACCGGAGCGTGGACGACCGCGTGATCGCCGGCGTCTGCGGCGGCCTGGCGGTCCGCTTCGCCCTCGACCCCAGCCTCGTGCGGATCCTCTGGGTGGTCGTGGCGATCGTCACCGGGATCTTCCCGCTGTTCGTCCTCTACGTGATCATGGCCGCCGTCGTGCCGGAGGAGCCGGGTGGCTTCGCGGGTGCGGGGCCCTCCCCCACCCCGCCGGACGCGGCCACGAGCCCGGTCGACGCGACGATCGCGGGCGGGCCGTCTCCGGCGACCCCACCGCCGACCTGGTACCGGGGTGCGCCCGGCGCAGGTCCGGGGCGGCGCGAGCGCCGGGACCGCGACCCGCTCCCGGCCGCGATCGGCGGGCTCGTCCTCGTGTCGCTCGGGGTCTACTTCCTGGTCCGCGACCGGATCGCGGTCGACTGGGGCGTCGTCGGCGCGGCCGGGCTCGTCGCCCTGGGGGCCGTCGTCATCCTCGCCGCGCTGCGTCCGCGCCGCTGACGCCGCCGGCGCCCGTCACGCCCGGGCCGTCGCTGCGGCTCTTTGGCGCCCGTTAGACTGCCGCCCGTGGAGGACGCCCGGGGATTCGTCGTCGCGCTCGCGGTGCTCGGCCTCGTGGCCGGGCTGGCGCTCCTCGGGCGCGGGCTGCGTGCGTACCGACGCGCGGGCCACGTGGCGGGGATCAGCACCAGCCGGATCGCCACGCTCGCGGCCGGCGAGGTGCGCCTGGTGGGTGTCGTCGAGGCGGACGTGCTCACCCTCGTCTCGCCCCTCCAGAGCGTCCCCTGCGTCTACTACCGCTCCCGGATCCGAGATCCCGACGACGTGCGCATCCTCTTCGACGAGGAGCTGGCCGTCGGGTTCCGCCTCCGCGACGCGTCGGGCGCGATCCGGGTCTTCCCGCGCGGCGCGCGCTGGGATGCCCCGCTGCGCTTCGACGCAACCTCCGACCGGAGCGGAGGCGACCCTCCCGGGCTGAACGTCAACCCGGGGGCGTCCCACCGCCCCGCGGTCGAGGACCGCGAGACCCAGATCGCGGCGCTCCTGACGGTGCGCCGCCCCACCGACCTGCCCGGGGAAGGGGCGGGGGGCGAGCCAAGCATCTTCTCGGCGACCCGGGGTGCCGGAGGCCTCGCGCTCGCAGACTCGCCGCGCCGCGACTACGAGGAGCGCCGCCTGGAACCGGGCGACACCGTCACGATCGTCGGGTCGGCCCTGCCCTTCGGCGACCTGGACGACCCGGCGACAGCAGACCGCTTCGAGCCCACGCTCGCGCTCGACGACCCGGAGGTGGCGATGAACCTTGCCGAGGCTCGCGCGGCGGGAATGCTGGCCGCGACGCCCGAGGAGGCATGGGGCAACGCGGCGATCCCCGGGTTCGCGATCGGGCGCCCCACGCGCGCGCCCGCGCTCGACCCGGAGGCCGAGGTCCCCGCCCTGGCGAACCGGGAGGAGGCGGCCGCCGCCGAGGCGCGCTTCGAGATCCCGGACCGCGAGCTGGTGGTCGCCGCCACGCCCGAGCGTCCCCTCGCGATCGTCGTCGGAACGCCGGGCGAGGTCGGGGCCCGGGAGGACGCGACGGTGCTCCTGGGGATGGTGGGGGCTGCCCTCGCGATCGTCTCCGGGATGATCCTCGCGCTCGCGCTCCCCGAGAAGCTTCGTTGAGCCCGGTTGCCATGGCGGCTCTCTTCGCCGTCCTGCTCGTGGTCATCGTGGCGGGCTACATCGCGGTCGTCACCTACAACGCCGTCGTCGCCCTCTGGAACCGGATCGACAAGGCATGGGGCAACGTCGAGGTCGCCCTGCGCCAGCGCCACGACCAGCTGCCGGCGCTCGTCGATGCCGTGCGCGACCTGATGGCCTTTGAGCAGGACGTCCTCGTCGAGGTGACGCGCCAGCGGTCGCGGTACGCACCGGACGCGCCGGTGGCCGACCAGGGCCCGGTCTCCGCGGCCACCTCGTCCGCGCTCCGCGCGCTCTTCGCGGTGGTCGAACGATATCCCCAGGTGCGCTCCCAGGAGAACGTCCTCCGCCTCCAGGCCGAGATCGAGCGGCTGGAGGGCCAGCTGGCCGACCGGCGCGAGCTCTACAACGACCAGGTTTTCCGCCACAACACGACGATCGCCCAGGTGCCCGCGGTCGTGCTGGCCGCGCTCGTCGGCTGGAAGCCCCGCCCCTTCTTCGACGCGGGGGAGGGCGCCGAGCGCGTGCCCGATGTCGCGCTCGACGCGCGCGGCGCGGGGCCGGTTCGCTAGACTGGGGCACGGTCCGGCCGCACGGCCGGGAACGGCGAGGGAGGGCATGCCAGACCCGAGCGCCCCGGGGCGCGCGGCGCCGATTGCTGCAGGCCGCGCAACGGAGATCCGGCGCGCCTTCGAGGCGGCCGGCCCGGCGGACGCGCCCGTCCTGATCCTCCTGCACGGCACGCGGCGGACCCGCGGGATGTGGCACCACCAGGTGCGGGACCTGTCAG
>Ga0315284_10000356_pt1 | contig 62463 bp, 44 predicted proteins | sample YL17G09_16_MG_FD_203696 | JGI IMG/M metagenome (GOLD analysis project Ga0315284, IMG submission 203696) | Sediment microbial communities from Yellowstone Lake, YNP, Wyoming, USA - YL17G09_16 | ecosystem: Environmental > Aquatic > Freshwater > Lake > Sediment | place: USA: Wyoming | collected...
GGTTGCCCGCCCTGTCCTTGGCCTCGACCGAGATGTTGTTGGGGCCCTCGACCAGGTCCTTGTAGAACCCCCAATTCCCATTGGTGTTGTTGATGCCCTTCCCGCCGACGGTCAGGTTGACCCCCTTCTCAGCCGTCCCATTAACCCAGACGCGGGTCCTGTTGGTCCTGAGGCCGTTCTTCGGGCCCATGATCGAGATCGCGGGAGCCTTGGTGTCTATGGTTAGGTTGAGGGCGACGGTGCGGTTGTTGCCGGCCACGTCCCACCCGCGGACAGTGATGTTGTGGCCCCCGTCGGCCAGGCTCGTGGTCAGGTTCCATAGGTCGACCCCGGTGGTCGGCGTGAAGTTGCCGCCGTCGACGGATACCTCGACGCGCGAGGGCCCGCTCTCGTTGTCCCAGAGAGCCCCTCGGACGTCCACATCGTGCTTGTTGTAGTAGCCGTTCGCCCCCGGAAGCGTCACATTGAGGTTGGGCCTGATGTCATCAATCGTGATGTTGACTTGGGTCCGGCCCTTGATGTCTGCGGTCGTGTTCCCCCAGAGGCCGGAGGACCTGGCCGTGAGGTTGAGCGGATTATAGATGATGCTCCCGTGGTAGAACACATCGTAGGCCCGGACCGTCAGGCCCCGAAGGTAACCGTCCGGCCCGGTCGTCCCGTTGGCCACCTCGGTCCCGTCCGGGCCTGTGACGTTCACGACGGCGCCGTCGACCGGCCCCGAGCCTGACCACCAGGCGACCCTGACATCGATCTGGTCGTAGGCCGTAAGATGGCTCTTCATGTCCTCCACATCGATGCTCGTGATGGCCATGGTCATGTTCAGGCCCACCACGGTCGTGTTCTTTTCGAGATACACATCGTAGGGCCAGCCCTCCAGGACGCCATCGGCCATGGAAATGTTGCTCCCCGATGCCCAGACGGCGGCATAATCGGATTCCTTCACGGAGCTCGCCAAGAACAGGACGGTCGAATCCGAGGCCCCTATTCCCATCTGGTTGTTACCAAGGAACCGGCAACCCTGGACCGTCATCGTCGACCTGTCACCGAAGAGCCCGACGACGTTGCCATAGAACATGTCGTTCGTGAGGGCCGCTCCAGTTGACCCGTAGAACCATGCCCCGCGCATGTTATGCGTGAAATTGTTCCCCGACACGAAGGGTGTGGCGTTCTCCGCGTAGAGGCTCACCCAGCCATCCCTGAGAACGCTGTTCGTGATGGTGACGTTGTCTGAGTAGACCGCAAGGCCGCTCCTTTCCTTCACCCCCGTGTTACGCACTCCCGCCCCCGCAAGGGTGCCATTGTCCAGAAGCAGTCTGCCGTCCTTTCTCACGACCATGTAGAATGGGTGGTCCGTGTCAGTTCCCTGGATGGTCGAACGGCGGGCGGTCAATGTGCCGGTGGGCAGGACCTCTATCCGTATCGGGTCCACCCCGGTGTTGTTCATGGTCAGCGTGACATGGTCGAGGGTCAGGCTCTTGCCGGACTGGACGATGACATTGCCCCCGACCATCAGGTTCTCGTTGGAGACCGCGGTGTTCGTCGATATGACCCAGTCGCCCAAGGCTGGCGGCGGGTAGGTGCCCGAGCCGCTGGCCCCGGCGTGCCCCGGCAATACGATCATGGCGGTGGGCAACGCCAGGAGCAGGACTACAAACCCCAGGAACGCCCTGGACAAGGTTGGGCCATGGGCCCCGAGCGTGGACATCGTCCCTTCTAATGCTAATGTATATATATTTACATTGCTCAAAAGATGTATTAAGTTCCATGGATATCCCTGAATAAGAGGTACGGTGGCCATGACCGAGCCCAGCGCACAGGCCAAGGACAAGGGCGTCATCGGACTAGGCGTGCTCATCACCCTGGCCTCCCTCATAGGGGCCTTCGCCCTCGGCGATTACACCATCCATGTGATCCAGAACGCAGGGGCCGAGGCCAACATGGTCAAGGCCACGGGCGCCCTGACCTTCGACGGCACCGTCGCCGTGGGCGCCTCCCAGGGCAAGGACCTCGAGCTCTCCGAGGCCAAGCTCTTGAGCGTCAATGTCAAGTTGAAGTGGGTCGACGAGCCCAACGCGGACAGCCGGCACACGAACCAGCCGGATACGCTCGAGCTCTCGGTGGATTCCGCCTTCGGCAGCGACAAGGGCCAAAGCGACAAAGGCGAGGTCCTCCTGAACTTCACCGCGCCCGACAAGAAGCCCTGGGACTCGCGGGACAGCACTTGGAACGTGACGGTCACCTGCGTCCAGGCCGGCGACCAGACGCCCGTTGTCCCGGACCCGCTAGGCCGGAGGACCATCAAGGACGGCGGGAACGCCTACACCATGGACGTCACCTACATCTTCTTGGCAAAGAAGTAGGCGGCCCGGCCTCAGACGAACCTTATCAGCCCCTCCCTTTTCAGGGCACCGATGAAGATGGCGAGCCTCTCGTAGATCGGCTCGACCTTCTTGCCAAACCTCTCCTTGAGGCCATCGCCGATCTCCTTCACAGTCCTCTTGCCATCGCACAGGTTCCAGACGGCGGAGCCGTAGTCGTCGAGTTTCACCCTGTAGGTCCGCCTGATGCCGAAGGCGTCGCAGAAGTGCTTGCCGATCAAGGTCCTGGCCTTCGGGACCACGATGGTGACCTTATCGCCGCGCTTCCATTTCATGGTCCTTTTGGGGACCACTTCCATCATGTTGTCCCGGCCCTCCCCCTTGGGCCCGACCTTCTTCGACGGCAAAATCCTCACCTCGGGGCGGTCCTACCTCTTCTTGCCCAGGGGGTCCATGATGGTGTCGGTGAGGAGCTTCCGGACGGTGGCGCCCGGTATGGGCCCTATCATGTCCCTCACGGACATGTACATTATCAGGAGGCCGATGTAGAGGAATATCAGCAGCCCGGGCCATGCGATGGGGCCAGGGATGAGCGTGGCCTTGACGCCAGCGACCACGAGGACCGCGATGATGACGCCCATGAGCGCCTCGCCGGCCACGAGGCCGGACGCTATGAGGATGCCGCCGTTGCCCGCCTTCTCCACTTCGGTCGCTATGGTCTTCTGCAATTTATCGGGCGGCAGGCCCTTCTCGAACATCCGCACCTTCTTGGTCACGAAGGTGTCCACCAGGAGCTTGCAGAGGCCTCCAAGGAAGATGGGCACCGAGAGCGTGAACGGCAGATATATGCCGATGGCCACGGACATGATGGATATCTTCGCGATTTTCCTCCATTCGAGGAACAAGAAGATGAATGCCATGGCCATGCCCAGGCCGAACATGGGCCAGTTCATCTGCATCTTGAAGACCCCGTAGACGACGGTGGCCATCACGGTCGCCTGCGGCGCCGGCAGGGCCGGGGACCCGATGCCGTAGACCTGGTGCAGGTACATCACGATGGGGGCCAAGACCAGCGACGAGAGGAAGACCCCTATGAACTCGGCCTTCTGCAGGGCGCTCGGGGTGCTACCCAGTAGCTGGCCCGTCTTCAGCTCCTGCATGCAGTCGCCGGCTATGGCCGCGCTGCAACATACTATGGCGGCGACCAGTATCGTGGCCGTCATCCCCGCGTTGATTTCAGAGCCCGATATCATGAGCACCAGGGCAGTGAAAAGCAGCGTCGCCACCGTGACCCCCGAGATCGGGTTGTTGCTGCTGCCGACGACCCCCGCGATGTAGCCTGCTACGGCTGTGAAGACGAAAGCGAACACTAGCATGAACAAGGTGGCCACGAACGTTATTCCGGGCGAATGGGAGACGTAGTAGTAGAACGCCCCCATGGCCACGACGATTGCGACGAAGTACCATATCTTCCACGGAAAGTCCCTCTCGGTCCTGACCACCGTGACGGTGGATTTCTTCATGCTGCCGATGCTGTTCTTCACGGCCTGCACGATGGCCTTGTACATCTTCACCAGCGTGGCCAGCCCGCCCACCACGATGGCCCCTATGCCGACGTACATGGTGTCCGAGTGCCAAATGGCCAGGATGCCGTCATAGCCCGAGAGCCCCACGGGGTAACCCTTTATCAGGCCCACGATCGGGAGCAGTATGAGCCAGCCGAAGACCCCGCCCAGGAAGACGGTCAGCGATATGGCCGGGCCTATGATGTACCCGACGCCTAGCAGGGCCGGGGACAGGTCAATGCCGAAGAAGAACCTGTTCTTCCCCTCGGGGTCCGTCACGCCCACGACGCGGTCCTTCCATAAACGGAAGCCGAACTCGCTTCCTGCCAATTTGTAAAGTCCACCGATTATCAGGGCATAGAAGACGTAGACCAGGCCCTTGCCGCCCTTGTCGCCAGCGATGAGGACCTCGGTGCAGGCAACCCCCTCGGGGTAGGGCAGGTCCAGGTCCACGATGAGCATCTTACGTAAAGGGATGGTGAAAAGGACGCCCAGTACGCCGCCGATCATAGCCGCGGCCGTGATCATCATGTACTGGTCCGTGTTCGAGATGGACATGGTGGCCCAGCCGGCCTCGCCGCTCGTCATCTTGTAGAGGATGAGCAGGGCCGGGATGGTGAAGATGACACCCGCGGCCAGGGCCTCGCCGGCGGCGGCCATGGTCTTGACGACGTTGTTCTCAAGGATGTTGCCGTTCATGAATCGGGAGCGCATGATGACCATCGAGATGACGGCCGCCGGGATGGACGCGGAGACGGTCATGCCGACGTAGAGGCCAAGGTAGGCGTTGGCCGCGCCCATGACGATGGCCAGGATGCCGCCAAGGATGATGGCCTTGCCCGTCAGCTCGGGGATGACCTTCGAGGCCGGAATGTAAGGTACGAAATCCTTCTTGACCATCCAAAGCCTTCCATGGGCCCGCGGCAAGGGGGGACCTGTGGGCCTTACGGCCAGTTATACTTTAAACGAATATAATCTTTTACAGACTGCGCGAAAAAGGGCACTCCCATATTCGCCCCCAGAAAGCCTCCTTTATGTCATTCTTTTGACCATAGGTTATATATATCGAACTCGAATCAAGGAATAGCGTCTTAGAAGACGGGAGGGATTGATATTCCCCTAGACCTGAAACTCGAGAAGCTGAAGCACGGGACCGAGTTCCTCAAGAGGGGCTTCGCCAAGATGCAAAAGGGCGGCGTCATCATGGACGTCACCAATGCGGAGCAGGCGCACATCGCCGAGGAGGCCGGCGCCGTTGCCGTCATGGCCCTCGAGAGGGTCCCCGCCGACATCAGGGCCGCCGGGGGCGTTGCCCGCATGGCGGACCCGGTCAAGATCGTGGAGATCATGGGCACGGTCACCATCCCCGTCATGGCCAAGTGCAGGATCGGCCACTTCGTCGAGGCCCAGGTGCTCGAGGCCCTCGGGGTCGACATGATCGACGAATCCGAGGTCCTCACTCCCGCCGACCCGCTCCACCACGTTGTCAAGAAGAACTTCACCGTCCCATTCGTATGCGGCGCCAGGAACCTGGGCGAGGCCTGCCGGCGCATCCACGAGGGCGCTGCCATGATACGGACCAAGGGCGAGGCCGGCACCGGCAACGTCGTCGAGGCCGTGAAGCACATGCACGCCATCATGGGCCAGCTCCGGGAGCTCAAGGGCCAGACCGAGCAGGAGCTCGGGAAGGTCGCCAGAAAGATCGAGGCCCCCATCGAGACGCTGCAGGAATGCGTGAAGCTCCAGAGGATACCGGTCGTCAACTTCGCGGCCGGCGGCATAGCCACGCCATGCGACGCGGCCATGATGATGCAGATGGGTTCCGACGGCGTCTTCGTCGGCAGCGGCATCTTCAAGTCCCAGGACCCGAAGAAGATGGCCAAGGCCATTGTCGAGGCCGTGCTGCACTTCGACGATCCCAAAATCATAGCCGAGGTCTCCAAGGGGCTCGGTGACCCTATGCGGGGGATCACAATCGAGTCCATCCCGCAGGCCGAGAGGCTCCAGGAGCGCGGCTGGTAGGGCCGACGGGCACAATTATTATCTTCTGACCCTCGATATAGCCCGAGCGCCGAAGGTACGAACATGGTCGTGAAGGTCGGCATTATAGCCATCCAGGGTGCCGTGTCCGAGCATGTGGACACGGTAGAGATGACCCTCAAGAGCCTCGGCCTTAAGGGCACCGCCGTCCCGGTCCGCAGGCTGCCCAACCTCGAGGGCGTCCAGGCCCTCATCATCCCTGGCGGGGAGAGCACAACCATCGCGAAGCTTCTCGTGAAGTTCGGTCTCTTCGACAGGATCGTGGCCAGGGCGAAGGAGGGCATGCCCATCATGGGCACCTGCGCCGGGTGCATCCTGCTGTCCAAGGAGGGCGACACGCAGGTCGTAAAGACCGACACAAGGCTCCTCTGCCTCATGGACATGGCCGTCGACAGAAACGCCTTCGGCCGCCAGCGCGAGTCCTTCGAGACCGACCTCCATGTGGATGGCCTGAAGGGGACCTTCCATGCGGTGTTCATCAGGGCCCCGGCCATCACCAGGACCTGGGGGAAGTGCAAGCCCCTGGCAAAGTTCAACGACAATATCGTGATAGCGAAGCAGGACTGCCTCCTGGCCCTCACTTTCCATCCCGAGCTGACCCCGGACCTGAGGCTTCACAGCCTCCTCATTGAGATGATATAGGCGTTCTTCCGCCCGTTGGCGGACTCTCCCCAAAAATATTTAATAGAATAACCGATACAATACATAGTGACAAAGCCCAATCCTCGAGAACACGCCCATATTTCGTAGGACGGTTCCCCACATGCATAACATGGTTCCCGGGACCTTGAGGCCCTTGAGGCTCGTGTTCATCACGGCCTTCCTATTGGCTATTCTGATGATGCCCGCCCTCCGGTCCCCGAACGTCGCCGCTTTGAACGAACCGCCCAACGCAGAAGGCGGCAAGGACAAGACCGGTGCCGTGGCCGAGGAGGTCCACGTCTACGGGAACGGTACCGATGTGGACGGGTTCATCGTGAGGTACGAGTGGGACTTCGACGGGAACGGCGCGTTCGACACCTCCAGCACGACCACGGGCGAGGCCACCTGGACCTACCAGGCCGTCGGCATCTACTATGCGGTCTTCAAGGTCACAGACAACGACGGAGCACAAGACAACGACACCGTGAAGGTGACCATACTCGAGGGCAACGAGCCCCCCACGGCGGATGCAGGCCCTGACCGCGAGGTCCATGCCATGGAGCTGGTCACCCTTGTCGGCAAGGGCAAGGATATCGACGGGCACATCATGAAGTACGAGTGGGACTTCGACGGCAACAAGAAGTACGAATGGACCTCCACCACTAACGGTACGGCCACCTGGATATACTCGGTCACTGGCACATACTATCCCGTCTTCAGGGTCACCGACGATGGGGCCATACCCGCGAACGCAACGGCCACAATCAAGGTCGTGGTCTACCCCGCGAACAAGCCACCAATCGCCAAGGCCGGGTCCGACCTGACGATTCACGCCCAGCAAACCTTCCGGGTCGCCGGGACAGGCTACGACGTGGACGGCAAGATTACCAAGTACTCCTGGGACTTCAACGGCGACGGCATAGCCGACCGGGAATCGGGCTTCACGGGGGAGGCCATCTATTCCTATGACTTCCCGGGTACCTACTCCGCGACCTTGACGGTCACGGACAATGCCCAGCTCCCCTCCACGGGCTCGGATTCCATCAGGGTCACGGTCCTGGCCCCGAACAAGCCGCCGACGGCATCGGCCCTGCCGGCCACGACGGTCTACGTGGGCCAGCTGCTGTTCTTCAACGGCACGGGCGCGGACGAGGACGGGCGCATCGTCGAGTACAGATGGGACTTCTACGGGAACGGCAGCGCGATCTGGTTCTCGTCAAAGAACGGCTCGACCTTCTGGGCCTATGGCAAGCCCGGGACATACCCAGCCAAGTTCGTGGTCGTCGACGATGTCGGCGCCACGGCCAATGCCACCCGGACCGTGACGGTCATCAATAAGAAGGCCCCGCCGGCCCCGCCGCTTGTACAGTTCAACGCCACCTTCCTCATCGCCCTCCTGATAGGCCTCGGAATAGGGGGCGCCGTGGCCGTGGTCGCCGTCTACAGCTATCTGCACATCAGCATCGCGAACAAGTACAAGAAGATCAAGGAACTGGAGGTCTCGCACCAAGCGGACGAAGATGCCTCCTTCCGCGGGACCCAGGTTGGCGAGCGGGAGCCGCCCTCCTACCGTGGCGGCGATGGCGGCCTATAGGCATTTACCCCTCGTCAGCCAATGACCCTGTCGAACATCCTCGATAGCAGCGTCCTTTGCTTTTTGTCGACCGCTCGCGGGTCGATGGACGCGAACAGGCAGGCCCCGGACTGCGCGCAGGCGTCAGTGACGCTTTTTAAGAAGTTGACGACCTCGGGGAACTCCGTATACACGATCAGATGCTCGAGGCCGTCCAGGAAGACCGTCTTGCAACCCCCCTCGATGGCCCTGGTGGTCGATTGCAGGATCTCGTAGCGCAGCTTCGATGGGTGGACCGCGCCATCCTCATCGGACTCAGACAACCAGAGGACCTTGCCGCGGAAGTCCTCCCAGCGCCTCAGCTTCTCGGGCTGGACCGTGCTCACGCACAGGGCGTCCTCGCGTAGCCTCCGCAGGTTCCTGTAGTCCCCCTTATCGAGGACCAGGTAGGACCATCCGCGCCTCTCCTGCCCGGGCGCAAGCCTCTCTATGACCCGGGCCCCGACGCCGCTGCGCTCGACATAGTCGAAGGCCTTCTCGAGCACGGCCACCTCCTTCTCGTCGAAGGCCGCCGGGTTCAGGCCCGCTATGAGGGCCCCTCCCGCCGTGGTGGCCCTGTCGCCGAGCCTCTTGATGGAGCGGGCCACGAGCTTGAAGCCGTTCAGGAAGGAGAGATACTCGACGCCCAGCAGCAGCACCACGCCTCCCCCCGCGTCGTAGAACCTCGAGACCTCCTGGTGGACGTCATAGTCCAGCTTGCTCGGGTTCAGGCCTCCTTGGGCCCGCGACAGCCACCGGACATCCCCGCCCTCGAGCCTGGGCCCGAGCTTCGAAGGATGCGTGGTGGATAGTACGAGGCCCCTGCGCGCCGAGGATACCTCGCTGTTGAACCGCTCCACGGCCTGCCGGTCCGTCTCCTCCTCGACCAGTATGATCCGGCCGCTGGTTCCAATGACCTCCTTGACCGGTATCATGGGCCTGCCCGTCTTGCGCTTCACGCCCTAGGGGACCGGGTTGGGGGATAAAATCATTTTCCATCTCGAAAAGGAAAGAACAAGGTGCGCTCGGCGGGAATCGAACCCGCACTGGAAGCTTGGGAAGCTTCTGTGCTACCACTACACCACAAGCGCATCAGTGGGGGCATCCCTAATCAATGGCCGGACTAAAAAAACCTTTTCATCTGCTGGGTGCGCGGTCCAAGACACCTCTCTATACGAGCCCGTCGACCCATTGGGCCAGTTGCGTCTGGTATCCTTGTGGCAGCCCGTTCCCCGTGTTGGCGTCTTTACCGACAAGGAAATCGGTCTGGCCTATCTTCACCATCTCCTTTTTTCCAGACAGTATCTTTTCCATCTTGGGCAAGGCCCGGGCCTTTTTCATCCCATGGGTATTGATCAGCGCATATTTTTTGCCTTCCAGCACCGGCATGTCGACCAGATATTTCTGGAGGTCCTTGGCGATGCCGAAGGCCTCGGTCGCACCGGAGAACACATACAGGTCCGCTAAAGGTATCTGCGCCGGGTCGGATTTCGGGGCGTTCAGGATCTGGACATCGTGGCCTTTGGTCTTTAGCCGGGCATACACGAAGTCCACGCACTTCTTGCCGTTGCCGTACCTCGAGGAGTAGACGATCACGACCTTCATGAACTCACCGTCTTTATGATTCAGATAATGATATTTAAATGGAATAGTACAAGTGTGTCGAACGGACCCAAGGAAACGCCACTTTGCGAAGGGGATAGAAATTCAGAAAACCTTTTGGAATGGGCTATCTCAGCATGCCCGTCTTGCCGCAGTGCGGGCACTTGATCTCGAACGGCCTGGGCTTCTCCACGACCGTGAACTTCTGCTTGCACTTGGGGCAGGCCAGGGTTTTCGTCTTGCCTCCCGCGGGCCTCGGGGCTGCGGGGGAACCAATGATCTCGTCGAGAGGAGATACCGCGGGCTTGGGCGCCGGGGCCGGTTTGGGCGGTCTCGTTGGCCCTGCAGGTCTCGGGGGCAGCCTTGGCTCTGTGGCGGGCCTCGGCGGCGGGCCCCTGGTCGGGACGGCCGCTGCCGGCGTCGGCGGGGCCGTCTTAGCCCCGACGCGTCCCCTCTTGCCGCAGTTCGGGCACTGGATGTCCGTGACCTGACCCTCTATCTTTGTGTAGGCGAACCTGTTCCTGCAGCGCGGGCAAACGATGCTCTTCTGGACCCCTTGCGGGGCCGGGCGCTCGACGGCGATCTCGCGTGCCGGGGCCCCTGGGCGGGCACCGGGCTCCCCCGGTCCCGGCGGCCCGGGCCTGGCTGCAGGCCTGCCGGGGGCTTGGCCCCAGCCCGGCCTGGGCTGCGCGCCGGCCGGCCTCGCCGGGAACATGGTCTGGACCTCTTCCTCAATGCCCTGGAACATCGCGGCCGCGTCCCGCGCGGGAGGCGCCCTGGCCCCGGCCGGCGGTGCCGTCGGTCTTGCTCTCTGCGGGACCCTGAGCGCCTGCATCATGCCGAACCCCAGGCCTCCCAGGGCCACGTAGATGACGCACATCACTATGAGGCCCCAGAGCAGCGATTGGTCGATGGCCCTGCGGATCACGATCTTCACGCTGATATCGTCGGAGCTCCTGTAGTTGTTGACCCTGGCGACGTAGGACTTGCCTGGCTTGAAGTCCCTCCCGTCGTAGGTGTAATGGCTTGTGTTGTACTTGGCCCCGCCTTTGAGGCCGGCCGCCTCGACGGCGCTCGTGTTCTGCGGGTCGCCGATGTTCTCGAAGGCCCCGATGTCACCGACGAAGAAGTCGCATTTGGTGTTGTTGGACTTTATATCAAGGTCCCCCCGGGTTATGTATAACGGGTCGTTCGGCGTAAGCTCGAAGTCCTGGGCCTGCATCCCCATGACCGGCTTATTGTAGGTGCCTATGTTCTGGTCCACGAGGTTTGTCAGCCAAGGCGACATGGCGATACTGGCGAACAGGACCGTGAACACGAGGCCGGCCACCATGACCATCAGGGCCCCGTTGGAGAACCTCTTGATGTCGTTGGCCCGGTCCATCTCGCTCTCGGCCATCTGGACGACCCTATAGTTCATGAACATGCCAATGCCGAGGCCTATGATGCCCGCCAGCAGCGGGGCAAGCAGGAGGGGCCAAATGGGATAGAGGAAAGGCGAGATGGTGGCCCCGAAGGCGAACGGAATCATGGACCCGATGGCGATGCCAGCAATGACGCAAATCAGGTAGATTAGGCCCTTGTTCTTCCGCGTTTTTACCCTGGAGTAGGCCATCTGGATGACGGCATCGTCCTCCTCCTCGGCCGTGCTCCGGAACCGGGTCGCGCCCTGCTCGTAGGACATGGGTACCACTGGTGGTGCTCGTATGGGAACGGATTTGTATTAGGATTGCCCCATATAAAACTTGTTGGGCTGTGGCCAGGCTCTCACATGAAGTCCGTTAGGGTAACGGGGCCCTTCTTCTCGTCCTTGGCCTTCTTCTTGCTGCCACCATTGCCAGGACCTCTCCCATCATCTTTCTTACCGCCCCCACCGCCAAAGCCTTCGAGGCTGACCTGCCGCTGGCCCGAGATCAGGTCCCGCTCTTGCCATCCGAACGTCTCGGTGACCCTGGCCAGGGAGGTGGCGACCCGGCGCGCGTAATAGTCCCAGTCCGGCTTCCCGGTGAAGGCCCTCCCGTCGACAAAGGGCTCGACCTCCTGAGGCGACCTCTTGCCATTTGTGACGATCCATGATACCTTCATGCCGGGGACGAAGTTGAACCCCAGCTGGACGAGCTTCTTGGCAGCCTGGACATTTGCCATATTGTCGGGGTTGGCGTAGGCCCCGTTCTCGTCGACGTCCTTGACGGTCCTGGATATAACGAGCTTCTCGACCGGGACCTTGCCCTCGAGGACATCACCGACCATCTTGCGGGCCATCTTGACGGCCTCGTCCGGGTCCCCGTCGAGGACCATCTCGAAGATCTTGCTCAAGGACTCGCTCACGTAATCGAAGGCGTCCGTGCGGCGGGTCTCGTAGCCGCGGACCAGGGTCTCCTGCGTGGGCCACTGGACGCGACCGACGTATCGTTTCTTGGCCCCGTGCGTGAAGAATGGCTCCATGACCTTCTCGAATTCCAGGACGGCCGATTCCCTCGAGAACCTCGCGGCAAGGCTCTCGCCGAACCTCCTTGCACCGTCGAGGTTAGGTTCCGGAGACTTGAGGAAGATGGAATCCGTGTTATGGACAAGTATGCCATTTGCGAAGAACCTGTGAGTCCCCTCGACCTCGATGTCATAGACGTATTCGGGGGTCTCGATCGGCTCGACCGCCCTCACCGTCGAGATATCGAAATCGTAGTTCATTGTGGTGTATTTCTGGACACCGTAATGGGCGCCTTCCACACGTACGTTCTTTCTATCGAGAACGAACCCGACCCTTTCTGCGAACCTGGGCACATCCTTGATGTTCACATGATAACTATAGGTCGTTCCACCATAGGTCTTCATTTTGGTCCTATAAAAGTTAGGCTTTCCCTCACGGAAGACCGAATGTGAGATGCCGATCCTCCACAGCAGCCTTCGCATATCACTGACGAGGTCCCATCTCGTGTTCGTGAACCGGACGATGGGCGTATCGTTCCTGATCAATACCGTTCCGTCGGAGCTATAGAGCCCCCGCATGAAACTGGCTATATTGCCGGGCTCCTCGCATTCCATGAACGGTGGGACCATCTTCTCCCCGGTCTCGGCCCTGAAGAGCCCGTTCATTATTCTCACAATGGGGCCGTTGATGACGATGTCCCCCTTTGGCCTCGGCCAGTAGTTCTTGATCCACTGTAGCTCCCTCAATGGTGTGATGACCTTCTGCACGATCTCGTCCAGGTCATCCCCGCACGCCAGATGGATGTAATGGTTCTTGACGTTGACCTTTCTGTCGAAGCTCCCATCCCCGATGAAGAGCCCGAAGAACTCGAAGAGTTCCGGCGCCCATCCCTTGTCGAAGAAGCTGGTCAACGGTATCTCCCTGATGGTAACCAGCGAACTGACGGTCTTGCCAATCTCCGTCGGTCGTACCTCGACAAGCCGCTCTTGGATCTCCCCCTCGGGCAGGTATTTCTTGTTCAAGTATCCTATCAGCGAGTGGTCCTCCGTCACATCCACGTACCACTCGTCGGTGATCTTGACCCTGAACATCCTCTTCGAGGTTCCGAGCCTGTGCCTGACAACGTACTTCATTGGCCTGAAGACCGCGGAACCCCCCTCGTCGATGGTCAATGCCTCGACCCCGCTCGGGAAGGAATATTCCTTTCCATTGGATATTTTCTCCACGTTCCTGAAGAGGTCTGCGATCCTCGCGAACCGGACGTGCTCCCCTTCCCGGACCACGATCTCGCTGTCAGCGCCCACGCTGTCGCCATAGATGACCCCTACCCCCTCGTCACTAAGGGTCTTGATGATCTGCGTCACGTTCCTCCTCGCGAAGGCCGTGATCGAGGCCCCGATGTCGTTATCGGTGAACCTGTAGAAGTCCGAGGCCAGCACGCCGTAGAAGCTGTTCATCAGAATCTTGATGGCATCCTGCAGCCCGTTTAAGTACCTCGCCATGTCCGCGTTCCCGGCGGCCTTGGCCTCCTTGGCCTTCTTCTTCGTAGCGTCCCGCTCCTTCATCAGCTTCGCCAATATTTTAGGGAAGAGCCCCTCCTTTTTCTCCTTCGAGAGGAACCTCACATCGTTGTAGGGGCTGACGATTTCCCCGTCCTTGCTGATGGTCGTGAAGCACAGGTTGTTCGTGATGATGATGCTCGGGTACATGGACTTGAAGTCCAAGACTATGACCCAGTGGTAGACACCGGGCTCGATGGTGTGAACGTAGCCCCCCTCAATTTTCTCGGATTTAGAATCGCGCCTCGTCATCGGCACACCGATGTTCCCGCGGTCCGCCTCCCTGATGAGTATGCTGTCTATGAGGGTGGAGGTCCTCCCGTTGATGACGTCGTCCAGCGGGAGCCTGGAAACCGTCGCCAGGTCCATGGACTTCTCTAGGATGGCAACCTTCTCTAGTATCCTTAGGGCCAGGTCCGCGTCCTTTTTACAGTACTTGATGACCTTGTCCTTGTCGTCGGCCCATTCCTGGTCGATCTTCCTCGGGTCCACATCGTCCTTCCTTTCGCCCAGCACCAGCTCCGCGATGGCGTTGAGCGTCTCCTTCTTCGGCCTCAGCTGCTTCTTGGCGTTCCACCAAGCGTCGGCTATGACCCGGCCGTTGGCGCTCCAGAACCTTTCGTTCCGGCTCTGGACCTCCTTGAAGTCCCGGCCCCATTCCATCCTTATGCCGAACTTGATGGCCCTCTCGAGCATGACCGGTATGTCGTAGTTGTCTATGTTGTAGCCCGTCACGATGTCCGGGTCGTACTCGGCCAGAGCCTTCTGGAACTCGACGATGATGTCCTTCTCGCTGCCTGAGATGGCCCTCGAAATGATGTCGCCACCGCCCTTCCTGACGGCCAGGCAGACCGTGAAGATGTGCTTGTCCAGGATGCTGTTCTCTATGTCGAAGCTCAAGATGGTCAGTGGCGGGTGGAACGGCTCGCAGTCTTCGTAGGACTCCACCTCCACCACGAGGTCCACCGTGTAGTCCCCCTTCAGCTCCGGGACCTCCCGGCCCGTGACCCGTGTGCAGCCTGCGATGTTCCTGTCGAAGATGAACCGGTAGACGAACGGGATGTCCGCGGCCAGGACATTGGTCCCCTCGCCGAAATCGGACCTCTCGCCGTACCGCCCCCTGTACTCTGGGACCTTGAACGGGTGCCGCATGGTCACCTTCACGCACTTCCGGTCCCTGCCGCCGACCCAGAGGATCTTCTCGTCGAGCCCGAGAACCTCGGATCGGGAGTCGAGCTCGGCTCGGAGCCTGGCCCTATTGGCATCCGAGGGTTCGGCGAAATAGATGTATGGTAAAAACCCATGGTTCCTGAGGACGACGGACCTGCCGTCGCGGGTGCGGCCGTAGAGTTCCACCACGGGCTCGTCCCTGGGCCTCTCCATCCAGTAGTTGCCGTTGAGGAGCCGGACCTCCCAGGTCTCCTTGCCCCTTTCCGTCGAAGCCTTACCGCTCAATCGCACTCACCCTACTTCTGCGCAATGATCTTGATGACATCGAGGTTCTGGCACTCGTAATCGGCCCCTATGGTCCGCCGGGTGCGGACGTTCAGGGCCCTGATGAACCCTTTCCCGAGGTCCGTGTGGACCTTGAACGCGACCTCCTTGGCCGTGAACCCCCTCGGGACGAGGTACGCGTCCGGCAGGACACGGCCTTCCTTGTCGGTCAATTTGCTCTCGTCCTCCACCGGGAACACGGCAATGAGGTCCAGGAGCTTCGACACGCCCTCCTCCAGGCACCGCTGGACCCCCGTCGAGCCGTTGGCCTTCAACCAGTCGGCGATGGTATCCAGGGCCTTCTTCTGGGCCGCGTTGAGGGTTTTCCCCTCCTTGACGCTGAAATGGTCGTCCCCGGGATTGTAGTCGATGAGACCTGCCTTGGTCGCCTTCCTCAGGGCCAGCTCGTACTCGGCGCAGCACGGGACGACCAGGAATCCCTCCTTCTCGAGGCCCTTCAGCTTCTCGAAGTTCTCCTTCGGGGCCAGGTCCATCTTGTTGGCCGCGATGATCATGGGCTTGCTGACCTTTCGTATGGCCCTGGCCAGCCGCAGCCGGTCCTCGTCGGTCCAATCCTTGACCACGGGAGGCATGACCGCGTTCCTTAACGCCCCAAGTACCATAAGCTCCGTGATGCCAAGGCCCGTGAGCCTCTCCTCCAGGGCCCTCTCGACCTTCTCGTTCTGCGTCGATATCTGCTTGGCCCTTTTGTCCCAGCCCTTGGAGAAGATGTTCAGGATCCAGTAGGATATCTCGAGGTCCAGGAACTCCACGTCCTGCAGCGGGTCGTGGCCCGTGGTCGGGGTCCCCTCGAAGGTCGTGGTCCCCGACGCATCGACCACGTGTATGAGCGCGCTAGCCTGCCTCAGGTCGTCCAGGAACTGGTTGCCCAGGCCCTTGCCTTTGTGCGCGTCCGGGACAAGGCCCGCCACATCGATCATCTCGATGGGAATGTAGCGCGTCCCCCCCTCGCACTTGCCCGCCCTGGGCGTGCACTTGGTGTTGAAGTCCTTTTCGGGGCATGGGACCCTGACGTAGCCCACGCCGCGGTTGGGCTTTATCGTCGTGAACGGATAGTTCTGTATCTCCGCCGGCGCGAGCGTCGCCGCGACGAAAAAGGTTGACTTGCCCACGTTGGGCTTCCCGACGACACCCAGCTCCATGCGCTCCCCTTTCCCCTTGCTCCAGGTAATCGGGCTAATCCAAAATAACCTTTGTGCCTGACCATCCGGACGGTACCGGTCCTTGGCACAACCAATCGGTCCGAATATATATGCCCAGCGCTGGTTCCGGTGAAAGTGCAACCGTACCTTTTTATACGACGCAAATACGGCTTTAATATATGGGCCACAAAATTTAATAGGCCCTCTTCATGATGACTTCAGAGACTATGTCCGCGAGGACACGTCCAAGGCCGAAGGCCGATGCGGCATGGATAGCGCTGGCGCTGTACCTCACGCTCCTGCTCATCTCACTGCCGTTCCTCGCGGTTGCCGAGGCATCCCCGACGCTCCCGCCCACCAGGGCCCACGGCGAGGTCACCATGACCGAGATGCCGCTATACCTGATGTCCGGCTCCATACTTGCACCGGCCACGCCCGGCGGCCCCACCGACGGGACAACGAACTTCAGGGCTGGCGTCGGCATCAACACCGTGGACCTCGGGACGTGGAAGACCAAGCCCGTGGCTGGGCCGCTGAACGTCCAGGGCGCGGTCCAGGTCGTCCTATGGGCCCAGGGCACGAACATCCAGACCAGCACCCAGTTCAGCGTCGATATCGGTATCGATGGGACCGCGGTCGGTAGCACCATCCAGACCCAAGCCTCGGCCCTGGAGAGCAACCCCAAGCAGTTCATGGGCGAAGGCACCGCGGGCTTCAACATTTCCCAGGGCCAGACCATAACGGCCCACATACTGGTCGCCGAGAGGGGGACCGGCGGGGACCTCGTCTACAGCAGCGCCGAGCACCCGTCGCGCATCGTCCTGATGGCCGGTCCCGTGACCACCACGACCTACGCCGAGGAGCACAAGGCCGGGTCGCGCATCCTCGTGAGGACGAACATCCAAGACGTCTGGGGCCTGGACGACGTGGACACGGTGGAGCAGTTCGTCGCCGGGCCCTACGACACCCGCGACCTGGGCATCGACCCAACCACCATCACCGAGGACAAGATCGTTGCCAGGGCCGACCCGTCGGACCAGATGCCCACCGACAAGACGGATTCCGGCATGAACGTCAGCTGGTCCTGGATATACCAGGGCATGAAGAGCGATGGCAAGCCCATCGACCCCGGGGTATACTATCTCGTTGGGAAGGTCCACTGCAAGGGGACGGGCCGGGTCTTCAGCAGCGTCGGCACGGTCGTCATATCCACGCCGCCGCAGCTGCTGGGCACCGCCGGCAACGCCCTCCTAGTGGCCTTGGTCCTTGGCGGCCTGGCCGTGGGCCTCTACGCCTTCGCATTCAGGACCGATCGCCTCAAGACCGACAGGTCCCGGGCCGGGGCCACCATCATGATGGTCGCCGTCGTTGTGGGCGCCGGCATGTACGCCTTCATCGCCGCCATGCCGACCACCTCCCAGGGTGGCGGCGCGAATGCCCCGGACTTCAAGGTCACGACCATCGACGGCAATGATTTTGTAATGTCGTCGCAACGGGGAAAGGTCGTGGTCCTGGACCTCTTCGCCACCTGGTGCCCGACCTGCAACGGCATGATGCCCTCGCTGGTCAAGCTCCACCAGCGTTACAAGGGCGCCGTCTTCATCTCTGTCGCCGTCGAAGGCTCGGGCGACACGGACGACACCCTGAAGGCCTTCAAGAACAAGTACGGCGCCGACTGGGGGTTCGCCATGGATACGGATAATGTCTTTAAGAGGTACCAGGACCCCACCGACCCGTTCATACCGACCCTTGTCATTGTCAACCCCCAGGGCAAGCTGTCCTTCCGCCACATAGGCGAAGCCTCCCTGGACGACCTGTCCAAGCAGGTCGACAAGGCCAGCAAGGGCGGCTATGACCTAGGGATATCGACCCAGGGCCAGGACATCATCCTCGTCGCGTTCATCACCGGGGTCCTCGCATTCTTCTCGCCCTGCGCCTTCCCGTTGCTGCCGGGATACATGAGCTACGTCCTGGCGCGCCGCGAAGAGGGCCTCCCGGGCAAGCCCGTGCCCCTAAGCCGGTCTATCGTCGGCGGCATCATCGCGGCCGCGGGGGCCCTGGCGCTGTTCTCGCTGGCGGGCCTCCTTGTGGCCCTGGCGGGCTCGACGGTCGTGGCCTATATCCCGTACCTGACCCCCATCATAGCCGGCATCATCGTCGTGATGGGCCTCCTGATGCTCTTCAACAAGACCGGCTGGACGGACAGGATTACGAACCTGCTCGCACCCCTGACTTCCAAGGTCCAGACCAAGATCCAGGGGGCCACCGACCGGTCCCGCGGTGGCAAGGCTAGCAACCTTGGCCTGCTCCTATACGGCGCTGGCTACGGCGTGGCCTCCATGGGCTGCCACGCGCCGGTCTTCGTGGCCATCATAATCGCGGGCTTCGTGGCCGGCGGCTTCGCCAGCGCCCTGCTGGTGTTCATAGTCTTCGGCATCGGCATGGGTCTCATGATGGTAACCGTGACGGTCCTTGTCGGCATGGCCAAGGGCGTGGTGATAAAACGCATGCAGAGCGCCATGCCGCTAATGACGAGGCTTTCTGGCCTCGTGCTAGTGGTCGCCGGCATCTATCTGATATGGTATTCCGTGAGCCCCCTGCTATGATTGGCAGGGCCGACGCGCCCCTCAGTAGTACACATCGACGGTCATGTCGTACCTGACATTTATCCCGGAGCTCGAGGACACCCGGACCTTCCAGTCCTGGTAGAATGTCGCAGCCATCTCCTGGCTCGGTATCCGGAGCTCCTTGGTCTGCGTGCTCCCTGCCACCGGCTTCTGGTTCTTGGAATCGAGATAGGCCGTGCCATTGGGCAACAGAAGCGTTATATCGAGGACGTTCGAGGGGTTCCCGCTTATCATCTGGCCCGTGGGATAGGTTATGACTACCTTGGCCCCCATGCAGTACTGGCCGATGGGTATCACGTAGTCCTTGCTCTGGCCGATGGACATGGCCCCGGTCATCTCCTCGTGGTGGTGCACGTGGATATAGGCCGTGACCGTGTGGCCATCGCCCCTGTTGTCTATGACTGTGAGCCTCACCGAGAACCGGCCATAGTTCCTGAACATGTGGGGCACGACGGGCCCGTTCCCCTCCCCGCCGTCCCCGAAGTACCAAAGGTACTGCTCGATATCGCCTCTTGAGTTTTCCCCCGAGAATGTGACCGTGTCGTTCTCATCTATGTTCGTCTTGTCGACATCGATTATAGCCCTGGGCGGGACGTAATGGTCGTTGTTGTTGCTGCCGTGCCCGCCCCCGCCGAAGAGGACCCCCGTGGCAACGAGGGCGAGCACAACTAAAACCACCGTGAGAACGACGACGAAGACGATGAACGGCCAGTCCCTCATCCAGCCCTTGATCCAGCGACGTCGGCCATTCTTTCTCCTAGGGCGCCCCTTCTTCTTATCGGCCATGGTCTCATCCTGGTCAGGGTCCCGGGAGGGCTTAAGCGTTTACCTACTTCGGCGGGTGGTTCGGCTCGTAGGGATTGAACGCCGGGTCGCCATGGATGATGAACTCCTCTAGCGTGTCGCTGTCCACGCCACCGGCGTCGACACCGAACTTCTGTATATAGGTGTTCTTGGCGAGCACCATGGCCACGCCGGCTGTCGTGTCTGACGGCTCGAAGCCCTGCAGGCCCCCGCCCTTGTCGTAGATGTACCCGGTCAGGTGGGCGTAGAAGTTCATGGACATGAAGCTGCCCATGGACTCGCCGCTCTGGGCGTCAGGTATTGGGACGATGTTACCCCAGGACTCCCTGGTGGCCCCGATGTAGATGTTCATGCCCGCGTGCAGGAAGGCCAGCGAAAGGGCGTTCTCGGCAGTTAGCCCATCGATGCGGCCCGTGACGCAGGAGTCCGCCCACATGACGCTGGGGCCGAACTGCATGTACTTGACGTGGGCCACGTCGAAGGCGCCTCCGCCGCTGATGGGCGGGCCTGGCGTGGGCCTCGCGATAAGGGACGATCCTTCCCAGGCCGGCGGGACGTACCAGTAGTAGAACCCGTGGGCGCATATGTGGATGAAGTTGCTGGACTCGTAGTACTGCCCGTCCCTCTGCCGGCGCGAGTGGTCTAGGGTGTGGCCGCTGATCGGGTTCCCGAACTCGGCGATGCTTGCCGTGAAGCCGGACCGCTCGAACATGAGCCCGACCTTCTCGGCGGCCGTGATCGCGGCCCCGACCGGGGGCTCGGTCCCGATGGCGGTCATGGCGCTGTCCTTCCAGGTCTGGCCGACCCCGTTAGGCTCCGTGACCCCGTTCATGGGCCCGCTCTGCTTGTCGATGATGTCGTAGTAGAAGAAGGTCCTGGCCAGCAGGGCCGAGACCTCCTGGCTGTCCCAGCCGTCGACACGGCCGATGGCGATCTGTAGGTTGCACTCCCTGAGGGCATTGTCCGTCTGGTTCACGGCTATGTCCTGGTAGAACAGGTCGCCCGGTATGCCGAAGCCCTCGGTGGCATCGCCCTGGCCCGTGGACATGTAGTAGTACTGTGGGACCATGTTCGTGTCCCCGATTATGCCCACATGCATCATCTGGTCGGGCCCCAGGCCCGCGTAGTGCTGCTCGATGCTGGCCCAGCTGGCCGGGTCCGAGCCGTCGACGCCCATGAGCGTTCCCAGCAGCCTGTTGAGCTCCTTCTTGACCACCAACGTCCTGTTGTTGGCATCGTCGATGACGTTCTCGTTGGACGCGGGGTCGCCGCAGTCCTTGCAGCCTATGTAGCCGACCTCGTGGAGCTGGAAGTAGGGCTCGGCCAGGACCATGCCCTTCCGGTAGGCCGCCAGGTAGGGGGCCATGGTGGACAGGTTGTCCATGAGCGGATACGTCGCCTTGGCCAGCTTCTGGACCGTGATGTTGAGTATGAACGGGGCCTCGTAGTCGCCGGACTCGGCCTGCAGAAGGCTGCTGCCCCAGTCCGTGGGCAGCCTCGCAAGCAGCTGCACCGCATGCTCGCCTGTGTCATTGTAGATCGGTATCTCGGTGTGCAGGTGCCCCATCTCGGCTGGCTTTTTCCAGTCCGCCGGTGTCCCACCGGTCAAGGGGGCCGTGTTGCCTATTATGTCGTAGGCCGGAGTCCCGCCAAAGTACTGGAGCTTGTCCTGGGCATTAGTCGCGTCGATGACGCCATCCTTGTTGCCGTCAATGCCAAAGTAGGCGTAGAGCCTGGCCCCGGCGAAGTCTCCCCAGTTCTCGCCGGTCACGTCGAGCCAGAGGTCCATGATGACATTGGCGTACTCATTGCCCTCGGTGACATTGAAATAGAATATCGGGTTGCCCTTGCTGGTCGAGGCCGCCGCGCCCGGATAGGCCGCCGCATCCGAGTTCGAGATGGTGCCGTTGATGGGATATCCCTCGGGGATAATGGTCTCCAGGACCTCCTTCTGGTAGGTATCCAGCGGGTTCCCCATGGCGATATAGCTGATCTCGGCGCTGACCCTCTCGCGTATGATCCTTATGGTGGCGTTCTGCGCCAGGTCCAGCGTGGCCTTCTTCTCGATGTTATCGAGGTGCATGACCTTGTTGTAGCCCATCATGCTGCCGCATACGATGGTGTACTTGACGCCCAGGGACTTCAGGAAGCTTGCAACCTTGGAGTCGACCTTGTGAACCACTATGACAGGTATGTCCAGGTAGGCCGCGATGGCCGTAACAGTCACGGCGGAGTTGTAGCCTTCATCGGTGTCCTTGACAAGAACCACGGCGTCAGTGCTGGTCCAGAAGTACTTGGCCACGAGCATGCTCGTTTCCGAATCGTCCGCGCCGACGACGCTATCGGACGCAGTGACATCTTTGGAGGCGGCGCCCAGGTCCCCTATGACGAGGACGCTGGTCTTGCCCGACTCCTTCATGAAACGGGACACGGCGGTGCTCAATCCTGTGTGGCCCGCTATGAGCAGAGGGCTGGCGATGGGGCCATCCTTGCCGTTGTAGTACATGGTCGTCGGTGTGGCGACGAGCGGCAGGAACCTGGAGGCCTCGGGCACCACGGTGGCCATGCCCTCGGTCTTCCTCGTGGATGTGACCTTGAGGAGGTCATCGACGGTGGCCTTCCCGGTCTCGTAGCTGGGGGCGACCTTCGGGAGGGTCGCGTAGTAGGCCCCGAGCGAGCCTAGCAAAATGAGGACTAGTATGACTGCCAGGGGCTTCTTGTACTTCTTGACCCCACCGAATCCTTTGAACGCTAAATTCTTCACGCCCGTTGCCATCCTGATTCCCTCCATTCCCGGACCTTACGCGACACTCCACGGATATTATCCTGGGACGGCGATATAAAGCTACCCTTGGGATATGCGGAATGCCCCGCTCCTTTACTATATATATACAATATATTAAATATTTGGTAACGTTATTAAAGAGGCCCTCGTCGGTAACCGCCCTCCTCGCGGCTTCCACGGCCCCTCGTACAAACATGCTTGGGGATGCACATCGGCCACCCTACTGGACAGGGTCGGGGCCCCAACCCTTATACAAGTTTATATAAATCTTAAGGAGTATAAGGAAAATACGCATAATGGACCGTGGGCCGAGGGATGTGCATTGAACAAGAACATGGACCCTGACCGATTCTTCCAATGGCTCCTCGAGGAGGAGGAGGACAAGAGTGGACCCAAGGAGACGGTCCTCGTCAAGAAGGTCTGCATGCTCGGCGAGCCAGCCGTCGGCAAGACCTCGCTCATCCGGCGCTTCGTCTACGATGTTTTCGAGGACAAGTACATCGAGACCATAGGGGCCAAGGTCACCAAGAAGACCCTCAGGATAAGGTACGTCCCGACGGGCCAGGTCTTCCAGCTTCGCATGATGATCTGGGACATAGCGGGCCACGGGGCCCTGGACTTCGTCAAGCCCTCCTATTACCGGGACGGCGAGGGGGCCATGATTATCTGCGACATGACCCGGCGCCTCACGCTGAACAAGGTCCCTGCGTGGATCGACTCCCTGTGGACCGTGACCCAGAGGATCCCTCTCATCGTCATAGGTAATAAGAACGACCTCAAGAACCAGCACGAGTTCGGGCCCAAGGAGCTGGCCGAGGTCACCGGCCAGTACCAGTGCCCGTTCATCGTGTCGAGCGCCAAGAACGGCGAGCAGGTCGAGGGCGCCTTCAAGAGCCTCGGCATGTCCCTCATCCAGACCTTCATCCAGACGAGGAAGTAGGCCTCAGCCGCGCACGAACTGGTTGTGCTTCCTTTCTATGCCCACCGTGGTCATGGGCCCGTGGCCCGGGTAGACCTGGACGTCCTTGTCGAGCGTGTAGATCCTTTTCCTTATGGATTCCTCGAGGGCCTTGAGGTCGCCCATGGGGAAGTCGGTCCTTCCGATGCTCCCCTCGAACAGCAGGTCCCCGTCGAGGACCAGGCCCTCACCAAGGAGGGAGATGCTTCCCGGCGAATGTCCCGGGGTGTGCAGGACCTTCAGGCGCAGCCCGCCGACCTTTATTATATCCCCGTCCTTGAGGTAGAAGTCCGCGTGCGGCAGTTCCGGATGCTCGAAGCCAAAGGCCTGGGCCATGCCAGGCAGGATGTCCCACATCTTCTCCTCGTCCTCGTGGTACGTCCACTTGGGTTTGAACCTCTTCAGGACCTCGGGAACGCCATTGACGTGGTCTATGTGCAGATGCGTGGCCACGACCATCCTCACCTTCACGCCCATGGCCTCAAGCTTCTTTACCACATCGTCGCCGTCCCATCCCGGGTCGACCACGATGGCATCGCCCTTGTCGTGGACTATGTAGCAGTTCGTCATCAGGGGGCCGAGTATCAGGGTCTCCATCTGCTTGTCCGGGTCCGGGGACCTCATGGCCTTCCCCCGCGCTTTATCGGCCTCGCGAAAAGGAACGCCACGACGATGACCACGATCAGGGCCGCCGGCCCCGGGGCCGGGATGAACCCCTTCGCCTCCGTGACCTTGACAGTGGTCTCGGTCGAGGTCGCCTGCCCGCCCATGATGTCCTTCACCGTCACCTTGACCTTGAAGGTCCCGGTCTTGCCAAAGACGTGCGTCGTCTTGCTGGTATTGACCCAACCGGAATCGGTGCCGTCCCCGAAGTCGAACTTGTACTGCTTGAGCTTCCCCTCGGGGTCCGACGAGCCCGACGCATCGAAGGTCGCCTTCTTGCCCTTGGTGGCCCCGGACGGGGCCTTGAGCAACGCCGTCGGCAGGTCGTTGACCGTGGGCCCCTTGAAGTCCCCCACGGGTGGCACCATCGTGCTATTGTGCCCGTCGGAGAACTCGAACTTGTATGTGTGCTGGCCTGTGACAAGCTTCGTCTTGTAGGAGAAGTTGGCCCCGGCCCTGTAATCGTAAGTGTCGGCCTGCATGTCGTGCTGGACCTCGTCTATGTAGACTTTGTATGTCACGGGGGTCTCCCCGTCACCGTCGTAGTATGTGACCTTGTAGACGAACTCCGTCTGGGAGCCACCGGCGTCGGGCGATACGGGCGAGGTCACGAGGTGCGGGATGGAGTTATAGTTCACAACGATGGATGATATCGTGGAGGTCCTGCCGGGGTCAGACGAGGTCAGCTGGGCCTTTAATTGGAGGTAACGTACGGGCGGGGTGCGGAAGTCGGAATCCATGGGCTGGAGCTCCTCCCAGCTGCTCGCGCCGCTCATGTCGGCCGAATAAGCGGACCTTAAAAAGACCTTGACATCGGTCCCGGTGGGATTGTCGTACTTGTAGTTCGACGATACAAAATACAGGCTGTTGGAGCCGGTGTCGAAGGGGCCCGAGGTCCAGTTGCCGAAGGACAGGTAGGACCTGTAGCCGATCCGGACCTCCTTGAGGACCGGTGTGCACTTCACGTCCGTGGTCGACAGGAATGCCTTGTAACGGATATATCTCATCCCGACAAGGCCCCGGTCGATGCCCTGGCCCGAGGTGTAATAGCTCGAGGTCCCGTTAGGGCCGCCGAAGGTGTACGAGCTGTCGTCTTGCGTGAGGCTCCCCGCGAGCTGGAGCTTCACGGACGCCCCAGAGCATCCCGAAGGGCTCAGCTCATCCGTCCAGCCTATGTTCGTCAGCTCCGCCGAACCGCTCATGTCGAAGGACGAGGACACGAGCTGGCCGCTCTTCGCGTAGTACGGCGAGTATGCCCAGACATCCTTGACAGAGCTCATGGTGTCGTTCCCACCATATAGGATGACCATATTCATGTCGGGCGACCATACAAGGGTATGACCCGACCTTGGCGAGCCCGGCAAGGGCTTTCCCTCCCGCCAGGTATTTGCCGCGGGGTCATAGAGCCAGGTGTCGTTGTATGCGGTCTGCCCCATGTGCCCTCCGACGACGACCATCTCCTTCGTCTCCGGGTTCCAGGCGGCGGCCTGGCCGCTCCTCTCGGAGCCGCCCGGGGCCAGCACAGTCCATGTATTGGCCTCGGGTTCGTAGCCGTAGAGGTCCTTGGACGCGATGCCGCCGGACTTGAGGCCGCCGTAGATTAGCATATTGCCGGTGCTGTCGGCCCACACGGCGGACTGCTCGTACAGTGCAACGGGGCCGTCCGCCTTGGGCTCCCAAGTGTTCCCTATGGGCTCGTAGGCAGCGAGGTTCTTCGATATGGTACCTCCAAGATAACCGCCGAAGACCAGGTGCCTTTGGTCCTTGGGGTCCCACACAGAGCTCTGGCTGTAGCGCTTCAGGGTCTCGTTGGCCTTGCGGGCCCATACGTTCAGGTCCGGGTCGAAGGCCCACGTGTCGTTGTAGAACTTTATACCACCGACATCGGACCTTCCGCCATGCACAAGGAGCTGTCCGTTCACCGGGTCCCAGGAACCGGAATGCCAATACCTGCTGATCGGAGCGTCCGAGAGCTGGGACCACGAGTTCGTCGAGGGCTTGTATGCCCATGCGCTGCCAATGGACCCACTACTGTCCTGGCCACCGAAAACAATCATCTCCTGTAGCGTGTCGTCATAGACCGCCACATGCTCCTCCCCGGCCGTCGGCGAATCCTGGAGCCTGGTCCAGCTCTCCTTCTCGAGCTTGACGCCGTCCTGGCTCGAGGTGTCGAGGCCCGTCCTAGAAAGGAACCTTGTTGTGTCGACGTACTCCTTCTGGCCCGGGGCGCCGGACCAGGCCTTCTGGAATCGGCTCCCGTCCTGGTAGCCAAGCTGCAGCTGGTGGTCCTGCACGATTACACCGTCGGAATGGTACCCCGGCGCCTTGAGGTCGGCATCGTCCTTCAGTTGCCAAGAGGCCCCCTGGGCCAGCGCGGGGACCAGGCCCGAGGCCGCCATCAGGAGAACGATGGCAATGGCAACGGGCCACGAACTTCCAAGGCCTTCGGGCATGGGTACACCTTTACTGGCGACAGGACGGCACAAGATAGGAAACCCATTTTATAAACCTGTCCCCCGGGGCGGCCATCAATAACCTATTTATCCAGCAATCCCATGCAACGCCCCGGTGATGTGATTGGCAGAGAGGCCCGCCGATAAAAAGGCCGACGACATCTCGAGGATGGTCCGCGAGACCAAGGGGCTGGTCAAGGACGTTAAGGACCACATCAAGGTCTACCAGCAGGTCTGCGAAATGCTCAAGAAAGGCTTTTCGCACTACGCCTGGGTCGGCATCTACATCGTCGAGGGGGATTACTTGGCCCTCAAGGCCTGGGTCGGCGACCACGCCACCGAGCACACGCGCATCAAGGTGGGCGAGGGCATATGCGGCCTGGCCGCGGACACGGGCAAGACGGTGGTGGTCCCTGACGTGACCAAAGACTTCAGGTACATCATGTGCTTTGCGGCCACTAGGTCGGAGATTGTCGTGCCCATCAAGAAAGGAAAGACGGTCTTTGGCGAGATAGACATAGACAGCGAAGAGCTGGACGCCTTCGACAAGAAGGACGAGGGCTTCCTGGAGCAGGTGGCCGAGGCGCTATCTGGGCTATACAAGTAGACCCTATGAAATGTCACTTCCGGGTCGGACCAATAATCTTATTTAGTCCTCTCATACCATTACATCCACTAGTCGAAGGGCCCTGAACACCAAGGACCGGAGGATGGTCGATTGGGAACGCCGAAGACCGGGTGGACCACCTGTCCTATATGCAACACCAGATTGAAGGCCGAGAAGCTCGACGGCCACATTAAGCACGTCCACCCCAAGGGCGTCAAGACGCGGGAGGAACGGGCCAAGATCGTTGGCCGGCGGAAGAAGGCCTCGGCCGCCACCAAGTGGTTGGTCGCGGCGATAATCGTAGTCGCCGTCGTCTTCATGATATACTTTGCCTACACCCATATCGACATCAGGGGCAACAATGTAGGTTCCAAGCCCTACAAATTCACCCTCGTTTCCACCGACGGGCCAACATATTCCCTGGACGATCATCTGGGCGACACGCCGATTCTGCTGGGCCTGATGTCCTCCGAGTGTCTTCATTGCGGGAAGATGGCCGATGTCTTCCATAGCATCTATGTCAACTATTCCGACCGGGTGGAGATCGTCATCCTCATATCGAACGATCCTCTCTCGACCGGGCAACCATTAACGATGTCCATGGTGAAGGCCTTTGCGAACGAGCACGACCTTCAGTTCTCTGTCCTCTTTGACCAGCACCAGACGGTCTACAATAAGTACACATCGGACCTGTTACAACCCTTCTACCCGACCATGTTCATAATAAATAAACAAGGCAAGATCGACTGGACCAACAAGCAGGCCAACATTGGGGAGTACTCCTATCAGGAACTGACGGCCAAGTTGGACAAGGACCTGGCCTAGGGGCCACCCTCCCATTCCCATCACTTTTATCTTAGCAAAATAGCACAACCCTTTTATCCGACGAGTAGGTTCACCCCTCGGGGGAGCAAGATGAAGGTTCTTGTTGCGGACACTCTAGCTAAGGAAGGATTGGAGCTCCTGAAGAAGGAGACCGAGCTCACTTATGACGAGAAGATCACGCCCGAGGCCTTGAAGGAGAAGGTCAAGGACTTCGATGCGCTACTGGTCCGGGGACGGACCAAGGTGACCAAGGAGGTCATCGAGGCCGGCAAGAATCTGAAGGCCATCGGCAGGGCCGGCATAGGCGTCGACAACATCGACGTCAAGGCTGCCACGGCACGGAAGATACCGGTCGTGAACGCACCAAGGTCCTCGACGATATCCGTCGCGGAGCAGGCCATGGGCCTCATGCTGTGCCTGGCAAGGGACATACCACGGGCCGACCACACCATGAAGGAAGGCAAGTGGGAAAAGAAGGGCTTCGAGGGCGTCGAGTTGAACGGCAAGACCCTGGGCTTCATCGGCATCGGGCGCATCGGCTACGAGGTCGGCGTCAGGGCCAAGGCCTTCGGTATGAAGCTCATAGCCTACGACCCGTACATCAAGCAGGAGATACTGGACCCCATCGGGTGCAAGCTCGTGAAGACCCTTGACGAGGTGCTGGCGGTTGCCGACTACATAACCATCCATTCCCTGCTCACGGACGAGACCAGGGGCATGGTGGGCAAGGCCCAGTTCGACAAGATGAAGAAGGGCGTCCGCATCGTCAACTGCGCCCGCGGCCCCATCATCCAGGAGAAGGCCCTAGTCGAGGCCATAAAGGCCGGCAAGGTCGCCGGCGCCGGGCTGGACGTCTTCGAGAACGAGCCCCCGGGGGCCAGCGAGCTCGTGAAGCTGCCCAACGTGGTCTGCACGCCGCACATAGCGGCCAACACCCAGGAGGCCCAGGTTTCGGCTGGCATAACCACCGCCGAGCAGATCATCAAGGTCCTCAAGGGGAGCAAACCGGACTTCGTTGTGAACTTCGAGATATACAAATAAAGGAAAGTGGGATGCCCGAAGAGGGCATCCCTAGACCATTTTTAATTTCCTAGCCTTCGAGCATCTTCTTTATCTCTAGCGCCATCTCCTTGGACTTGGCCGGGTCCTTGGCCTTGACCTCGATGGCCATGTTCAGCATGTCCTCGGCCTTATCGATGAGCCCCTTCTCCTTGCCAGCGTCTCTGGCCGCGGATATGGCCAGGTCCACATCGACGAGCAGGTTGGTGGCCTCGTTCCCCAGCTGCCTGATGTCCTTGAGCTTCGCCAGGGCCCCGTCGACGAGCTTCAGGGCCTCCTCGAAGTTCTCTTCCGTAGCCTTGGCCTCGGCCTGGCCTATGGCCGCCTCGATCTCGGCGGTGGCCTGGCCCTCGGCCTTGACGCCCTCGATGTCCGTCCTCGCCACGGCGATGCGCCGGTTGACTAGCTCCTTGGGGGCCTTGGCCATCTCCTCCAGGCACTTTTCCACGGCCTTGAGCGCCCCGTCGAGGTCGTTGGCCGCCAGCGAGGACCTGGCCCTTATCAGGAAGTTCTTGGCCATCATGGTGTCCGCGCCTATCTTCTCGACCTGCACGACCTTCGTCCTGGCCTCGTTGAGCTTGCCCGTCACGTACTTCTTCGGCAGCTCCTTGGCGGACCCGACGGCCGTCTTGGCCATCTCGTGGGCCTTTATGAACACCCTGGACTCCAGGGCCTTGTCGGCCTCGTCGAACAGGGCCCTAACGTCCTTGACGTCCGCGCCCATGGCGGACGCCTTGTCGAGGAAAGTCCTCCCCTCGGAGATGATACTGGAGACCGTCGAGTTGCTGGCCTTCTCGACCTCGACTACGCCCTTCTCGGCGTAGTCGGTCGCGACCTTGTACTCCCTCTTCTTCATGGCGGCCTCGGCGTTGTTGATGAGGTCCTCGGCGGCCTGGATGTTGGCCCCTATCTTGAGGGCCATCTCCAGGGCCTTCCTGGACTCGGCGATGATGTTCTGTATCTCCGCGGCCGCTGCCGTGTCGGCCTTCTCGAAGGCCTGCACGGCCTTGGGGACCGCCGCCGTATAGTTGCCGGCATTGAGGTCGGCCCAGGCGCCATCGATGAGCCCGTTGGGCTCGGTGACGTCGAAGCCCTCCTTCTGCACAGCCTCGACCCGATCCTTGGCCATTGTAATGGCCCCCTCGACGATGGCCCGGGCCCTGCCCTCGGCCATCTCCGCCACCTGCATGAAGAGCTCCACGGACCTCGCCAGGTCCCCGGTCCTTAGCGCAGCGTCCGCATCGGCCAGGGCCTTATTCGGGTCCACCTTTCCCAGCGGGACCATGCTGACATCGATAAACGGCTTCGGCGGGGCCACTTCGTCGGGCCCTTTCGACCTTGTGCCCATCTCGGCCCTTAGGGCGTCCAGCCCCCCGGCCTTCGGTGGCGTTGGCGCAACGGCCGGCTTGGCATCGACGGGCTTCGGCGGCGGGGCCTTGCGCTTCTTCTCCAGGGCGTCCTCGAGCCAGTTCTCAACCTCCGTGACGGTGCCAAGGGCGCCTAGGTAGTCCGAGGCCTTGATCTGGTCCCGGACCTTGCCGAGCTTCTTCTTTGTCTCATCGACCTTGATGCCTTCCTTCTCGGCGGTCTTTATGAGCTTCTGGACGTCCATCAGGCAATCGGTTATGTACGGGTCCAGGGCCTTTTCAATGGTGACCACGGCCCTGTTGGCGGCCGCCTGGGCCCTCTGGTAATCGGCGCTCTGGATCAGGTCCCGGGCGGTCTTGATGTCGCCCCGGGCCGCGTCGAGGCTTATGTCCGTGTCCTCCAGCTCCGCCAGCATCGTGGCCGCCTTCTCGACGGCATTGACCGCGTCATCTTTGCCTTCCTTCGGCTTCGGGGGTGCCACGGTCGGCTTGGGCGGCGGGGCCTCGGACCGGACGGTATCGAGCATCTCCTTGGCGTCCTGGACGTAGGCCGCAGAATCCGACAGATTGCCATCCTCGAGCAGCACCATGGCCTCGCCTAGGAGGTTCTCCACGGGTTCCACGTCCACGCCACGTTTCTTCAGCTCCTCGCTCTCGGCCAGTATGTTGTCGATCCGGGTCCTGATGTCCACTGCCTCGTCGGAAGGCTTCGGCCCCGCGGCGGGCACGACGGCCTCGGGCGACGGGGCCGGCTTCTGGGCTGGTCCCAGGGCCTTTTCCATCTCGCGTATCTTGGTCGCGGCCGTAATGTAATCGCCGTAATTGAGGGCCACGACGGCCTCCTCGTAGATCTTCTCAGCCTTGAATGTGGGCACCCCGCGCTCCTTGGCGAGGGTCATCTCGTGCCTCGCCAACGGCAGCAGGCCCCCAACGACCTGTATGTTCTCGAAGTAGAGCAATCCGCCCTCGCAGCTCGCGACGACCATATCCCCGCTCTCGGACAGCACGAGGCCCACGACGCCGGAGCCCCCGGTCCTGTGCTTCCACAGCAGGTTCCCCCGCGCGTCAAGGCAATGGACCACCGCGTCTATGCTCGAGGCCACCACGGTCTTTCCTTCCCTGGCGATCCTCACGTTCTCCCCCGGGTTGCCCATTTCGTACTTCCAGAGCACGGCCCCTGTCTTGTCGAAGCAGTAGACGTTACCGTCCTTGCACGCCGCCACGACCCGGTCGGCCTTGCGGTTCATGTCCACGTCGTAGAACACGCCGTTGGCCGTCCACAGGTTCTTTCCGACCTCGGCGCTGTAATATCTGAGCTTTCCGTCGTCGCTCGCCACCGCCACAGCGTCACCCTCGGCCGCTATGCGGAAGGTCCCCACGCCGGCCTCGATGACCTTGCTCCATACGAGATCGCCCCTCTCGGTGAAGACCGCGAGCTCGCCCTCCTCCGTGGATGCCACTATGAGCGTGCCGTCGGCATTGATGCCAACCTCGATGACGGGCTTTCCGAACCGGTGTTTCCAGGCGAACTTGCGCGAGGCCACGATGTCGTTATCATAGAGGTTGATGTTTCCGTCGGCGAGACCCACCACCGTGAAGCGCCCGCTTCCCGAGATGGCCAGGGCCTTGAGCTCGGACCTGCAGTCGTCTTGCCAGGTCAACTGGCCGAAGGCCGTGGACATGTAGACCGCCCTGCCCTGGCCGCCGATGCAGATGAGGGCTCCCTTGGCCGCGACCCCCACCGCCGTGATGGGCGTGGGATAGCTCTGGCTCCATTTCATCTCGCCATCATGCCCCAGGCAATGGATTATTCCCTTGCCGTCCTTGGAGCTTCCCCCCGTCACAATGATGTCGTTCGTGTCCGACGCCGCCAGGGATAACATGGCATCCGTCGTCGTGTACTTCCTGCTCTCTGTGGACCGAGCAAGGATGGTGTCTGCGTTCTGCAAGTTCATGGATTCCACTCCTATCTTCCTCGTACCTAATACGTTATCGCGATGGGCTTTCTTAGATTCCACCCTTCCATATTAACACTTTGGTATGTTTCTTCTAGCTTCCGATGCATCCCGCTATTCGCAGGTTTCCGGCCTGCAACATGGCCATTTGCAAAGGACCTATCTCTTCATTTTTTTCTTCTTTACCTTCTTGAGCTTCCTGATCTTCCTGGCCTCGTCGGTCCCCTCGGGCTCGGGCTCGTCGGCCTCCTCCTCCTCCTCGTCCTTGGACGGCAGGGCCGCCCCGTTCTCCTTTGGGCCACCCTTGATGGCCTTGGGCGGCTCGAGCTTCTCGAAGGTCAGGGCCCCCAGCCTCTCCCTTATGCTGTCAAGCACATGGCCCGGCCTGGGCCCAACTTCAGTGACGGGCCCTGGCGCGCCCACGGCCTTGGTGGGCCCGGGTGCCTCCGCCGATTGGATAGGGGCCACGACCACCCTTCCACGAATGGTGTTGATGCGGTCCACGATCTCGTTCACGCGCTCGGCGTCCATGACCATGGCCCTGAGCTCCTTGGCCTCCCTGGCGTGGCCGTCCAGCTCCAATGAGTCGAGCTCGGGCCCGACCTCCTTGAGCTTTTGCAGCCTCTGCTCGAACTCTGCGAACCGCTGCCGCATGAGCGGCAGCTCAAGATTGATGATGTTCTCGAGCGGCGCCGTGTTGTAGCCCTCGGATATCCACTGCAGCAGCTTTTTGGCGAAGGCCTCCTTCTCCTTCCGCTCCTCCTCGCGGCGGCGCCTATCCTCGAACCGGCGCTTCCTCATGGCCTGCTGGAGTTCGGCCACGGCGTTGGCGACCTCCTGGACGTTGTCCACGTCCTTGATGATGGCCATGATGCCCTTGACCCGGTTCTCGAAGCCCTGGGTGTCCATGGCCCGGATCTCCTCCTCGAGCTCCTTCAACCTCTCGACCCGGACCCTGAACACCAAGAGCGCCTTGCGCAAGGCCTCCAGGTCCTTGCCGACGAGCGCCTCCAGGCTCGAGACATCGTAGCCATGCCCCCGCCATGCCGCAATCCTTTCCTCGATGTCCTTCCGCAGCCCCTCCTCCTCCTGCGCCGCCATGCCCGCGGTCGCGGCCCGCTTGACCTTCTCCTTCAGGAGCTCCAGCTCCTCCTGGGCCTCGACGACCCTCCTCACATCGCCGAGCTTGGATGCTATAAGGCCGACCTCGCCCTCGTAGCCCTTGTGGTCCAGGGCCGCCAGCTCCTCCTTTATCCTGTTGACCTTGTTGATGGTCCTTTCGAACTCGTCGAAAACCGTCTGGACCACGTCCAGCGGACCGTCGAAGACCCTCTCCAGCTCCTCGACGTTATAGCCCTGGGTGGCCCAGCCCATGAGCTTGGCCCCAAGCTCCTCGCGGACCTTGCGCTCCGCCTCCTCCTTCCTCCTGCGGCCCTCCCGCGCCTGGTCGATCCTCGCCTTGAGGGTCGATATCCTCTCCCTTATCTCGGATATCTTGTCCACGTCCTTCAACAGCGGCCTAAGGCCGTCCACCTCGGTGGTGAAGTCCTCAGCGCTCAGGACCAGGATATTTATCTCCTCCTTCAGCTCCTCGAGCTTTTGGAGCCTTATCTTGAAGACCAGGAATTCCTTCGATATGAAGTCTGTATCGTCCTTGGACAGGGCCCGCTCGAGCCGCTCCGTGTTGTAGCCCTGGGCCCGCCACTCCTCCATCTTGGCCCTGTATTCCCTCCTCTTGCCCGCCGCCTCCCTGGCCTTGTCCACCTGCTGCCTGAGGGCGTTCACGGCCTCCTCGGCCTTCTCGACCCGGTCCACATCCTTTAACAACGGCAATACGGCCTCGATGTCCCGGTCGTAGCCCTCCTCCCTGAGCCCCTCCACGACCTTGGCCAGCTCCCTGAGCTTCTGGACCCTGATCCTGGACACGACGAAGGAGCGCCGCAGGTCCACTAGGTCCTCGGTCTTCATGGCCTTCCTGAGGCCCCCGACGTTGAACCCCTCCTTCTCCCAGGCGTCCAGCTGCTCCTCGAACTCGCCCCTCTTCTGCTGATCCTCGATCTTCCTCTTGCGCTCCTCCTCGGTCCTGCGCTCGATCTTCTTCAGTAGCGCCATCATGTCGGACTCGATGGGGTCCAGGTCCTCGACATCGACATTGGCGAGGCGCTCCTTGAGCTCCCTTATCTCGGCGTCGAAGCCCGAGACCTGCAGCGTGTCGAGCACGGCCCGCAACTCCTTCACGCGGGCCACGTCCGTCTCGAAGGTCTTGAAGGTGGTCCTGACAGTGTCCATGTCACGGCTCTTGGCTATGACCTGCTCGAGCCTGGTGATGATGCCTTCTTTGAAGCCCTCGGAGACCCATTCGGACAGTTTCTCGACGTACTGGTGCTTCTCCTTGCTCTCCAGCTGTTTCTGGCTCCGTGCCTCCTCGAAGCGCTCCTCGATCCTGCGCTGCAGGTCCAGCAGCGATTCCTCGACGGATTGTATGTTCCTTATGTCCCTCATTAGGCGCCGCAGGTTTGCGACCTCGTCCTCGAACCCCTCGGGCTCGAGGCCGTCCAGGTCGTGCTCCAGCTCCTTGAGGGTGTGAATGCCGATCTTGTGCGTGACGAACTCCTTCTCCAGCCCCTTGATGTCGGCCCTGCCGATGAGGGCCTCGACCCTGTCGACATTGTAGCCCAGACTCTTCCACTCGGCCAGGTTCTTGCGTATCTGCTCGAGGCGCATCTTTTCCTGCCGTTCGCGCCGGGACCGGACCAGGAGGTTCAGGATATCGTTCTCAATCTCCTCCGTCAGACGGACATCCCTCATCTTTGCGCTGATCCTCTCGGAGTCCTCGTCGTAGCCTTCGGTGTCCACGCTCCCGAGCTCGTCGCCGAGCTCCTTCATCTTGCGCGCCGCGGCCTCGAAGCCCTCGACGGCCTTCCTGAGCATGTCCAGGCTCCCGTCGAGCGTTGAGTAAAGGTAATCTGTGACGAACCCCTCGGCCCTCCAGGCGAGGATCCGGTCCTTGAGCTCCTGGCGCGTCCTCTCGTCGACCTCCTTCCGCCGCCGCTCCTCCTTCTTGCGCCTCTCGACCTTGAGCTGCAGGTCCAGTATGGCCTCCTCGGCATTGTGGACCCTGGTCGGTTCCTGCAGCAGCTCCCTTATCCCCCGGACCTCTTCCTCGTGCCCCGTGGTGTCGAGCTCGTCCAGCTCCTCCCCGAGGACCCGTAGCCTGCCGATGTCGGCCCTGGCCTTCTCGAGGGACTCGGCCACGGAGTCCAGGTCCTTGTTCATGACGGCCTCGAGAGCATCGACTCGGAGCCCCTGGGCCTTCCACTCGTCCAGGGTCCGCCGGAAGCGCTCCCGCAGCTCCTTCTCGGCCTCTTGGCGGACGGCCTTATGCTTGTCCTGTCGCTCGATGCGCAGCTTGATCCTCAGCAGGTCCTCCTCGTTCTCGAAGACCTTGTCGGGCTCGTTCAGCCTCTGGTCCAGGGTCCCGAGCTCCTGGTCGAAGCCCTTGCCCCAAAGGTCTTTCATCATCCCCCGGAGCTTCTGGACCTCGCCCACGTCCCTTTCGAAGGACCTGAAGACCGCGTCCAGGTTGGCCAGGTCCGTGTCCATTGCCTTGACGAGCCGCGCCACGTCGTAGCCTTGTGCCCTCCAGTCCTCCATGCGGGCCGTGTAGGCGCCACGTTCCTTCCGCTCCACCTCCTCACGCTTTCGCTCGGCCCTCTTGCGCCGCTCGATCTTGAGCTGCAGCTTCAGGACGTCGTCCTCGATCTCGACGATGCGGGACACGTCCTTGAGCTTGGCCTCTATGGCCCGGACCTCCTCCTCAAAGCCGCGTGCGTCCAGGTCCATGAGGGCCTCCCTGAGGACCTCAAGCGCCTTGGCGTCCTTCTCGAACTCCTCGAACCTGTCCTTGACGGCTCTCATGTCCCCAGTGGCGATGGCATCCTCTAGTAAACTAACATTATACCCCTGTGATTGGAAGTCCTCGACCCTTCTTTGGTACCTGTCGAGACCGTCGTCTTCCAGTACGGTAGCCCCCTTCCCCTGTCCTTACCACTGGCGTATAAAGGACATAGATGCCTTGTACAAGGCCAAGGTCCTTTCCCGACCCATGTTCGATTAAGTGTGTCATTATAGATAAATGTAAGGGTCCATTCTTGCCGTCCTAGCCGCTCCCCTTGTCCCCATCCTTTCCTTCCTTCTCCGCCGACCTTCCCTCGGCCAGCAGCCTGGCCTTCAGCTTCTGCCAGGTCTCCTCCAGCTCCTTGACCTTCTCGATGTTCGCGTCGATGGCCATGACGTCCCCGGACATCTTCCCCCTCAGCTTGTCTTGCAGCGCCCCGACCCTCCTCTCGACATCGTCCACGCGGTCCACGTCCTTGATGATGGCCCGTATTGCCCTCTCCTCTTCCTTCTGCTCGGCGAGGTCGAGGCCGTTGAGCGTCTCCTCCATGCGTTTGAGCCTCGCGATCCTGGCCCTGAGCCTCCCCAGCCTCGCCTCCAGCGTCGCCAGGTCCTCGCGGAAGATGTCCACCTGGTCGATGAGGTCCACGCAGTAGCCCTCCAGGGCCCACTGGAACATCTCGTCCATGAGCTCGTTCCTTCGGCCCTTGGCCGTCTCCATGATGCGTTCCTTGACCTGAACGCTCTCCCTTATTCTTGAGAACATCCTCTCCGTGTCATCCACGTGCTCCACGTCGAAGAGCCGCCGCTTGATGGCCTGGACGTCCACTTCATGGCCCTTGAGGGTCATCTTGTCGAGCTCCTCCTCCATCCTCTTAAGCCGGTTCACGACGGTCCTGAATGCCGCGAACTCCTTGTTCACGGTCTCCAGGTCCTTGTCCATGATACGCTCGAGCCTCGTCGTGTCATAGCCTTGGCGGCCCCAGTGCTCCATGCGGATCCTGAAGATGTCCTTCTCGCGGTCCCTCCTGCGCGACTCCTTCTCGACCCTCTCTTTGACCGCGTCCTCCAGGGCCGTGACCCTGCCCTCCAGTTTTTCCATGTCCGCCAGGTCCTTGAGCCCCTTCCTGATGTCCAGGGCCTCGTCCTCCAGCGTCGGGTCCCGCAAGCCCTTGACCTTGCTCACGAGCTCGTCCAGTCGGCCCCTGATATCCAGGGCCTTGCCCGCCTTCCTCTCGAAGGCCTGGAGCGCTTCCTTGACCGCGTCCTCGCCCCTGGTCATGGCCTCCTCCAGCGGACGGACCGAGAACCCGAGCCCTCTCCACATCTCCACCTTGTCCACCAGGTACTGGTCCACGGCCGTGGCCTGCTCCTCGGGCTCTTCCTCCTCGCCGATTGCGTCATCGATCTCTTCCTCGACGGCGAGCCCGAGCCCCTCGTCCCTGGAGTCCACCTTCCTCTCGAGGACCACTATCCCGTTCCTCATGATGACGACGTCCTTGATGGCCTTCCTGCCCGAAAAGCCGAGCGAGATGTCCGCCTTCATCTTCCAAGTGTTGGCCCCGGACAACCCCTCCTTGATCCTTATCCATCCGTCTGTGATCTCGGTGAACGGGTCCCGGACGTCCTTTCCGTGCTGCCCGGCCTCTATGGTGAACAGGCCCATGACCTTGGACTTGCGGAACTTGAGCCGCGTGACCTGGACGAAGTTGTAGATGGTCTCCATGTCAATGAAGGCCAGCGCATAGGACACTACGGACACGAAGGCCCTTTTGCACCTGGTCTTGTCCACCCTCGACAGAATGGCTGTGAGGGCCGAGCCCATGTACTTCGGGTCCTTGGGGACGATCTGTATGTTCCCCGAGACCTCGATCTCGCCGACCTGGCGCTCCTTGAAGGTGCACCAGTCGATTATGTGGACCCGCTCCAGGTCCTTGTCCATGACCCCGATCTTCTGGAGCTGGGCAAGGAAGACCTTGGGCGGGTAGCCCAGGATCGCTATGATCTCATCGCCGGCCTCTAGGCCCTCCTTGAGGAACTCGGCACACAGCATGTTCTTCTCCTGGCCCGTTCCCTCGACCATCAGGCACCGCCCGTAGTCGAACCCCTCCTGTAGCCACGAGAGCGGGGCCTGGGGCAGGTCGTCGGTCTTCTTCCTGGGCTGGCCCACGGCCTCACGGCCGGCCACGGACGTGGCTGTGTGCTCCTCCTTGACCTTCTTGACCACATGTGCGGGCCTTATGACCCATTCCTTCTTCTCCTCGTCGTAGAACGGGAGCCCCTCCTCCTTCGGTCTCAGGATGTCCTCAGCGGACGCGGCCTTCACTTTGCCCTCGGGCACGTCCACCATCTCCTCGACATCCTCGTCCTTGGACTGTTCGGCCTCGGCCTCGCCGCGCTTGGGTAGGTATTTCCTGAGCTCGGGGGAATCAAGCTCCGGGTGCGTTGCCTTGAACCTGTCCACCGCGGCCAGCACCCGGTCCCTGGCGGCCCCCGAGCCGACGAACATCTCCAGGACCTTGTATGCGCAGGCGATGACCACGCTAAGGCACCTCAGGGCCGCGTCCTCGTCCTCTTGGAAGTCATCGGCCAGCTTCAGGTCGAAGTCTTCTTCAATGGTGATCTTCTCCAGTAAAGGGTACCTCTTCCTCGATTTTCCCAAGAAGAGGTTGAGGCGCTCTAGGCTGACCAGGTCCCTGTGCTCTGTTAGCACGAACTCGACCAGTTCCTTGTAGATCTTTATCTTGTGCGCCTCGGCCATCACAGACCTCCGCGGGCCCGAACGGTTGTACCCCCAATCAGGTTATTCCGATGCGAGGGGAGTTCAAGTTATATTATTACAGTTTTAAATATCTTCTTAAGGGGGCAAGAACGACGATATCGCGGTTCTTCCATATCAATAGTTAGAAAAGTTTAATATAAGTGACCCCTTTATAGGCCCCTGGTGACTTGAGATGGCAATCGGTTTCGTCCTGATTAGCACCGCGCCAGCCAAAGAACACGAGGTCTACAATGAGCTCTTGAAGCTCAAGCAGATCGTTGAGCTCCACCCGCTGTTCGGCGAGTACGACCTCATCGCCAAGGTTGAGGCCGAGGACTTCAACGAACTGGGCCAGATCGTGGTCGACAAGATTAGGACCATTAACGGTGTGATCGACACCAAGACCCTTACCGGCATCAAGTTCTAAGGGGCCATCAATATAATAAAAGCAAACCGTGCGTGAGGGATACCGGATGGAAGACCTTTGGATGATATTCTCGAGCCTTTTCGTGTTCGCCTTCGGCATATTCTGCATGATCTTCGGGGCGTTCACGGCCTACTTCGGGACAGGTCGCAGCAGGAACATCGGCGGGGCCCTGATACTCTTCGGCCTCATCGGCATCATCATCGTCCTGTGGTTCACGGGCGTGCTGGGCTTCTCGACGCCCATCGTCTGGAAGACCGAGGCCGTCATCGAGGCCATAATCGCCGTCGTAGCTGCCATCCTCGGCGGCGGCGCGGCTCTGGTAATCTTCCTCGGGGCGATAATGAAGTCCTGAGGCCGCACAGTTCCTTCTTTGTTTCTCTTAGATTTATCTTCTAGGTCAATTTTAAATCCTTATTAGTTCTTTCTCTTCTTGTACGGAACGGGAGGCCAGGCGAGCATGTCCGTCCTTATAATCATGGGAAGCAAGAGCGATTCCGTCATAGCCGAGAAGGCAACGAAGACCCTGGATTCCCTCGGGGTCGCCCACAAGACCGTCGTGGCCTCCGCCCACAGGACCCCCGAGTACCTGATGAAGGTCGTCAAGGAGTCCACCGCCAAGGTCTTCATTGGCATAGCCGGCCTCTCGGCGGCGCTCCCCGGGGCCATCGCGTCATACACTCACAGGCCCGTCATCGGGGTCCCGGTCAGCGGCAAGGTCAATTTGGACTCTATACTCAGCATCATCCAGATGCCGCCGGGCGTCCCCGTGGCCGCCGTGGGTCTCGACAACGGCGAGAACGCGGCCCTCCTGGCGGCAGAGATACTGGCCCTGAACGACCCGGCCATCGACAAGAGGATTTTAGCCTACCGCGAGGAGAAGCGGAAGGCCATCCTGGACGGCGGCTAGGCGGTACAGCGTGTCTACTACATAATTATCAAAAATGAAAAGTCCTCGCTGGTACGCCTATCTCTTTGGCACATCCATTGTTATAGCGGAGGCGACCGGGGGGCCCTTCGTCTTGCTCTCATCGGACATCTGCCTCATCCTTTCCCTGGAGAAGGCCGATACCGCCCTTATGGATGCCGCGTAGTCACGGCTACCGAACCAGAAGGACAGCACGATGCCCAGGATCGTGAAGATGATTGCCGAGGATATGGCCAGACCGTAGACCGAGTTCATCTCCACGCTGTGGGTTAGCTGGGGAGTGGAGGACATGGCCGCTAGGAAGCCGTTCCTCAAGAAGACCACGCCCACGGAGACGACCACGATGATGCCGAGGACCCCGCCACCGAAGCTCATGTAGTGCCTTATGACCTGGCCGAAGTCGAAGTCCTTCAGGTTCCTTTCCAGGGCCATCCGGCCGATTGCCGTGAACCTCCACACCGCGTGGAGGTACTCGATGAACAGTATGAAGAAGACCCCGAATATTATCGCCAGGGCCAGGTCCAGCATGTCAACAGGCCCCACGGCCATTATAGTGGGCTTCACGGCTGCCCCTATCAGTATGAACAGGGGGGACATGAGCATCAGGAGCACCCTAATCGGGTAGGGGCCGATCTTCTGCCTGAGCTTCACGAAGACGGCCATTATTCCGAACACGACGCCTATGACCGTGCAGATCAGCGCCCCGACTCCTCCGGGGGTCGCGAGCTTCTCCCCGGACATCTGCTGCGTGCTCGGGTCATAGATCATGAAGACGATGTTCAGGGCCATGCATATGAACATGAACATGGCCGCAAGGACCTTGATGGTGCCAATCTCCCCGTACTTGGTCGAGGGATCGATCTCCGCCCTGGCGGCTGCCGCTGCCTGCGACGCTGCGGCCGCAGCGACCGCCTCATCAGCGCCCAGGGTTAACGGTACTGTGCCTGGTGAGGATTGTGCGGCGAAGCCTGGTGGTGGTGGTGCCATATCTTACACCTCTAATAGGTTATCCTCTTTGTCTCGGCAAGCACACCGAGGAGCGGGGTCTTCGGGTCCCATGTGACTATGTTGGCGCCGAAGCCTCTGATGTCGGCTATCTGGACCTCGCGCTCGAGCCTCAGCAGGTCATAGGGCAGCATGTCCTTGATGCCGCTGCGGGTCTTCTGCCTCGCCATGATCTCGAACTCGATCGATGAGGGTGATATTATCAGGACCCTGAACTCCAGGGTCCTCAGGAGGCTCACGCCGTAGGCGAAGGTATCGTCGTCGGCAAGGGTCGATATGACTATGACCGGGCTCCTCTTCGGGAGCGTCGGGGCCGCCACATCGCACACGCCTCTGAACGGCAGGTTCCCCTCGGGGACCGAACCGGCCAGGGCGGTGAGTATCTCGTAGAGCTGTTTCTTGCCCATGCCCGGCTTAATCGTCAGGAGCCTGTCACCATAAACGAGCAGGCCTACGCTGTCACGCCTCTTCAGGAAGAAGTTTGCCATCGTGGCCGCGGCCCTGGCTCCGAACATGAGCGCGTTCTCGGCCTCGGTCCCATAGGCGGACACCTCTCGGCTGTCCACGATGAGTATAATGTCCGAAACGGCCTCACGCTCGTGCTCGTTGACCAAGAGCTTCCTCTTGGACGCGAAGGCCTTCCAGTTGATGTCCTTGAACGGGTCGCCCGGGACATAGTCGCGGATCAGGAAGAACTCGGAGCCAGGTCCTGGCTGCTTGACCGGCGAGGCGCCGGGGTACAGCTTCATGGACTTGGCCCTCACATGTATCTCCTTGACGTCGTCGACCCTCGGGAACACTATCAGGTTGTGTATGTCCTCGATGTTTATCTCCTGATAGAAGAGACCATAGACATCTTGCGACCGGAAGGAGACGGGGCCGATGTCGAAGATGCCCCGCAGGGGCGCTACAACGGAGTAGCGGATGCTGGACTTCTCACCGCTCTTCAGGTCGACGATGAGATAGTTGCTGCCTTCCTTGATCCTTATCTGCCTTGGGAGCTTGTCCCTGACCTCGAGGAAGCCCGTCCTACCGCCCTTGTTGAGCAGTTCGAGCTCGACCTCAACGTCGCCGTCCTCGAATATCCTTTCGGAGGAGATTCTCCGGATGGGGAACACGCTACCGAGCCTGAGCAGGAACATGCTAATCACGACGTACGAGAGCAACATAATGCTCGTGACCATGAGCTGGGTGCTTCTCGCCACGAGCGCGAAGAAGGTCAAGGCTATCCCAATGCTCAGAATAATGACGGCCTTCTTTGTCCACATCGGAATCCCAGATTCGGAGTTTTTTGAGGGGAAAGGGCATCGCCCTCCCCCCTCTCGGTCTCTCTAGCTCAAGGGACCCAGTCCTCAGGCCTACACGGCCGGGACCGGCACCTCTGCCAGTATCTTCTTTATTATATCTTCTGGCAGTACGCCCCTGATCCTAGGCTCGGGCTTCAGGATGATCCTGTGGCCGAGCGTCACAAGGGTGATGAACTTCACGTCGTCTGGCGTGATGTAGTCCCTGCCTGTCAGGACCGCATGGGAGCGACCCATCTTGAACAGACCGAGCGAGCCCCTGGGGCTCGACCCGACCAGTACCCTTGGGTCCTCTCGGGTCCTCGTGACTATCTCGACGATGTAGGTCAGGAGGGCGGGGTCCACGTGAATCTTCTCGACGACAGTCTGGAGCTGCACGACCTTCTTCGGGTTCGTGATGACTTCCAATTCGACATCGTCCTTCCTCCTCAGCTCACGCCTTACCAGGATCTCCTTCTCCTCTTCTCTGTTGGGGTAACCGACGGCCATCTTCGTCATGAACCTGTCGATCTGGGCTTCAGGTAGGGGGTATGTCCCTTCCTGCTCGATTGGGTTCTGCGTTGCCATGACCAGGAACGGCTTCGGTAGTTTGTGCGTGACACCTTCGATGGTGACCTGCCTTTCCTGCATGGCCTCCAGCAGGGCGGCCTGCGTCTTCGGCGGGGCCCTGTTGATTTCGTCGGCCAGGAGTATGTTCGTGAAGATAGGACCGGGTCTGAACTTGAATTCATTGTCCTTCTCGTCGAACACGTAGGTCCCGGTGATGTCCGCGGGCAGCAGGTCAGGCGTGAACTGTATCCTCTTGAACGTGCACCCGAGCGCCTGGGCGAAACAGTTCGCCATCAGGGTCTTGGCCAGCCCGGGGAAGTCCTCGAACAGGATGTGCCCGTTCGCCAGCAAGGTGACAAGCACCTTCAGCATGACCTCCGCCTTGCCTACTATGGCCTTACCAACCTCATTGAGGATGGCTCGGCCGACGTTCGCCACGTCCTGGATTTCCTCAGGGGTGGCAGTCGATCCGGTTGGGCCGCGTGGCCTGCCCATCGCGGGGCCCATGGGGCCCATAGGCTTTGCTGGTGGGTAACCAGGCTTCGGTCCCATCATCGGTGGGCCCATCGGCTTCGGACCGCCGGGTGGTGCACCGGGGCCAGGCCCCATCATGGGCCCGCCCGGCTTTGGCTGCGCGCCCGGAGGCGCACCGCCCGGTGGCGCTGCACTCAAACGACCAGGGTTGTTACCGCTCATCTCTCCCACTTCCTTAACTTATCAGTCAACATCTGTAACTCTTCATTCGAGAACTCTCTTTGATCGTTCAGAAGCAATTCGTTTATATCGTGGTCCTTGACCATGGATGCGAGCTGTGTCTGCGTCATCGCTTGGACCTCTTCGTAGGTCAAGCTATGTATCATGCGCAATTTGCGCATCACCGTCGATTTCATACGGTCACGTATCTCGCGACGGCTGTCGGGTAGGTCCGCCCTACGCCTGATGGAGGAGATGTCGTACTTGTGGACCCAGTCCTCCTTGTCCTTGGCCCTGAATATCACCATTATGAGTATTATGCACATACCAGCTAGGAGGAGGCCCATCTCCCTCGGATTGGACGTGAGTATCGTGATGGCCTCGAGCGTGTTGTACACGGGGTTGAGGTACTTGTTCTGCTCATGACGGCTCTCGTCGAAGATTATCTTGCCACCCGTGGGCAGGAGCCTGTTGACGAACATGTCCCTAAGGAACTTTTTGTTGTTGTTGAACTGCGTGGCCGAGCCGTTCGCGCCGCCGCCCCTGTTGATGAAGTCGTCCGTGAATATGCCGGAGTCCGAGATGAATATGATGGTGCCGGCGCCCCCCTCCTTCTTGTTCTGGACGATGGTCGGTATGTATCCCTGGGCGTCCAGCAAGTCGATGTAACCGTTGGGGTTCCTGTCGATGAACGAGTCCTTCGAGCCGTTCGCGATGAGGCTGATGCTGGTGACGTTCTTGTCGAAGGGCCTGGTCCAGAGGCCCGTGGGCTTGTCGAGGACAAGGACGTACTCGGTGTAGTCCAGGAAGGCGTGGACCCTCGGGAAGGATACATTGTAGACATAGTCCACGTCCCAGAAGGTCTGGCCGTAATAGTTTATCTCGTATTCCTGGCTGAAGGAGTTGGCCAGGGTGTGGTCATCGGCGATGACGATCTTGCCGCCCCTGTTGTAGAAGTCCTTGAGGCTCTCGATCTCGGCGGCATTGTATTCCTTCTCGACGCCGATGGCTAGGTACACGGTCTTCTCGGGCTGCTCGATGTTCCTCAATATAGTCGGGCTGCCGATGAGGGTGTAGAGCTCGTAGTTGTTCTGCCCTTCCTTGCTCATCATGTCCCAGAAGGTCGAGCACTTCTTCCAGTTCTTGCCCACATCGTTGGGATCCGTGAAGGGCGTGATTGACCCGTCGCCGCTATTTGACTGGAATGTCGGAGCAAGGAAGTAGGCCCCCAAAATGAAGACCAATAGGACGATGGCGATGATGCGCTTTGTGAAAGTAATCCAGTTCATAAATTACCCGGGCCCTCTATTGAGTTTCTAGTATATAATAGTTTAAGGTTTTGCATTCGTCTGTCGCCGAAACAAATTTAAATTTTCCCGTTAGAAAACGGCCTAATCTTCGAGGTCATTGCTAGGTACCGGACCGGACCGATAGGGCCCTCCCACCGGTCCGGGTCGATGCTGCCAGATTAATATAAAGTCAATCGAATTTAATTGTACATATGAAGGATTGGTGGGCCAGGTCCCCATCCATTGGAACCGTGGGGTCCCGAACCATGGACGCAAGGTCATCGGGCTTAAAGCACGGAGGTTCGGGGAAATGCTGTGATGGACTAATAGTTAATATAAGGAAATGTTTTTAACGGACCGCGCGATATAGACCCAACCAGACCCGTCTTAGATCAGTCTGGCTAGATCGGCTGACTGTAGTTGGGTTCCCCGGGCCCGTCGTGGCACCGGTGTCTCTAGCCGACATCAGCAGGCCCCCGGTTCAAATCCGGGAGACGGGACTCTTTTATTTTATTAAAAAAATCTGCGGCTCCGTTGTACAAGCAAAACGATTTGAAAAAGGATTAACGGTCCGCAAGGCCCCTCGCCTATTCCTCGATGACCCGCTTCGCCTTCCCCTCGCTCCTGGGGAGGGCCCCGATGTCGACGACCTCGACGGGGATGTCGGGGTCGAGTATCGCGAAGATCTCCGACGAGATCGCCTTTGCTAGTACCGCTCTCTCCCCGCGAAAGTCCGTCGCTGTCTCGACCCTTACCTTGAGCGCGTAGCCCACAGGCGTCTTGCTCTTGACGATCAGGTAGTTCGCGCTGGCCCCATTGACGGTCATGACTGCCTCTTCGATCTGCCTCGGGAAGACGATGACGCCCGTGACCTTCAGCCTCGGGTTATCTTCGCCTCCTTGAACCCGAGGTCGTAGGCCTTCATATTCAGGTCCACGGCCTTCTTCGGGACCTTCTCGGACATGGCCGCTTTCATGATATGGTCGGGTACGGGCAGGACACCCCTGCCCATCAAGGCCCCGAGCATCACGACGTTCATGGCCACCTTGTTGCCCGCCTTCTCGGCGAGCTTCTCGGCATCAACGGCCACGACCTTCTTAGATATACCCTTCAAGGCCTTGATCATGTCGTCGACGGGTGGGTACTTATGGCCCCATGTACCGACGGTAAATGGGACGATCGCCCTCAGGTTGATGATCACCACGGTCCTCTTGGAGACGACCTCCGCGGCCCTGGCGGCCTCGACGGGTTCGAAGGCTAGCAGCACATCGGCCTCGCCGGCAGCGATCATCGGGCTGAAGACCTCACCTATGCGGACCGTGCTCCAGACCACCCCGCCCCGCTGGGCCATGCCGTGGATCTCCGACGACAGGACGTTCAGGCCATGCTTGACGCATGCGAGCCCGATGATGTTCGATATCAGCAGGACTCCCTGGCCGCCCACGCCCGCCAGCTGGATGTTTATGGCCTCGGGTGCCTTTGCGCTCATTTCGTATCATCCCCGACCTTCTCGATGGTCCCGAACGTGCAGACCTGGGCGCACACCCCGCAGCCTACGCAAAGCGTGTCGTTTATGGCCACTGTCCCGTCCTCGTCGATAAAAAGGGCCGGGCAAGCGAACATCTTGAGGCAGCGCTTGCACTTTTTGCACTTCTCCTTTATGACGCGGTATGTTGGCAAGGCCTCGCCCTTGCCTCTTTTCTTTGCCACCTCGAGGAGGGCGCATTCCCGACGGGCGATGATTATCGAGATGCCCTTGTAAGCCAAGGCGTCTTTGAATGTCTCGATGGTCGCTTTGACATTGAAGGGGTCGACTGTCCGGACCCATTCGACGCCGAGTCCCCTGACGACCTTCTCGATGTCCAAGGCCGGCGCCTCCTCTCCCATACCGTTCTTGTTCGTTCCCGGATGGGGCTGGTGGCCCGTCATGGCCGTGGTCCTGTTGTCAAGAATCACATAAGTGAATTTGTGCTTGTTATGGACCGCGTTAATGACGCCAGGGATGGCGCTATGGAAGAATGTGCTGTCCCCCACGAAGCCCACCACCGCCTGGTCCGTGGCCTTGCTGAACCCGGCAGCGGTCCCGACGGAGGAGCCCATGCACAGGAACAGGTCCGCGGTCCTCAATGGCGGCAGCAGGGCCAGAATGTAGCAGCCAATGTCCGACGAGAAAATGGCCTCGTCCTTGGTGGCCACCTTGCATGCGTAATAGGTCGCCCTGTGCGGGCAGCCCGGACAAAGGGTCGCCGGCCTGGCCGGTAGCTCCATCTGGAACGGCATCTTCCTCTTTGGGGGTTCGTCCCCCATGGCCTTGATGATCGCGTCGGTGACGATATCCCTGCTGAACTCCCATATCCTCGGTAGCAGGTCCTTTCCGTGGACCTCCAGCGTGAGACCAGCGTCCTTTGCGGCCACCTTGGTCCACATCTCCATGTAGGGCTCGAGCTCCTCAACGACCAGGACCTTCTCGACGGTCATCATGAACTTGGCCATCTTCTTGACCGGCATGGGATGGACCATGCCGATGCGCATGATCCGGATATCATAGGGCAATTTTTTAGCGGCCTCCTTGACGTAACCGTAGGACGCCCCGGCCGTGATGACGCCGAGCTTCGCCTTGCCCTTCGGGCCCTCTATCGTCGTGAACTGGTAGGCCTCCGTAAGCTCCATGGCCTCCTTCAGCTTCTTCAGCAGGACCGGATGCTTTTGCTTGGAGACCAGGGGCATCGGCACGGGCTTCGTGGGCTCCTTATCGAAGTGGACCTTTCCTCTGCGTGCCTTCATATCCCCAAACTCGACGACGCCGCTGACGTGGTTGACCCTCATTGTCGTCCTGACAAGCACCGGGATGGCCAGATGTTCCGAGATGTCGAAGGCCCCCTTGACCATGTCCTTGCACTCCTGTGGGAAGACTGGCTCTATCATGGGCGCCCCACTGAGCATCGCGTAGTAGCGCGAGTCCTGCTCGTTCTGGCTGGAGTGCATCGCTGGGTCGTCGGCCACGATGATAACGTGGCCGCCCTTGACGCCTGTATAACAGAGGGTTATGAACGGGTCTGCGGCGACGTTGAGGCCGACGTGCTTGAAGAAGGTCAGGGCCCGCTGGCCGCTCACAGCGGCCCCTGCTGCCACCTCCATGGCAACCTTCTCGTTCGTCGAGAACTCGAAGTAGACCCCAGCATCCTTGGCTATCTGACTGAACGTATTCCCTATCTCCGATGACGGGGTGCCCGGGTAGGTCGTCGCGATGTCCAGGCCTGCCTCGATGGCCCCGCGGACTATCGCGTCATTGCCGAGCAGGAACATCCTCTTGCCAACTTTATTGGATAGGATCTCGTTCAATCGAAGACCCCCGTGACGGGCTTCCCGGAAGGCCTCGGCAGGATGGCAGGATCGGCCAAGGCGCGGGAAGGAATCTGACCTATCGAGTGGTGCATATTAAACCTTGTGCGAACATGCCCCGATGGAATTGTCATCTTTAACATATCGACGGTAATTGTCCGCTCAGGCATTGCCCGCACGGACGGCCTTCATGTGCTCCATCTTCTTCTTGATGGCCTCGGGCTTGCCGATGTCGTGACGCATGAAGATGCCCTGGCCCTTGATGTGCGACAGGCCCTTCTCCGCCACCTTCTCCGCGGTCGCAAGGTCGTCGGCGATGCCCACGACGCCTATGCTCCTCGAGGATGTCGTGTAGACCTTCCCGCCGCGCTCGTTGACCGACGCGTAGAAGACCTCGGCGCCCTCCTTCTCGACAGCCTTCTCGTCGAAGTCTATCAGGACATCGACCTTTGAGTCGAGGCCGTAGCCCTCGGGGACCACGTACTTGCACACCGTTGCCTTCTTTGCGAACTTCGCCTTCTTCTTCTTGAGCGAGCCGTCTACGATGCCTTCGCATATGTCGATGAAAGAGGATTCTAGCAACGGCAGGACGTTCATGGCTTCGGGGTCTCCGAACCTGGCGTTGACCTCTATGACCTTCGGGCCCTTGGCGGTGAGCATGAACTGTCCGTACATGAACCCCTTGTAGGGGCAACCGTCCTTCTCCATGGCCATGAGGATGCCCTTCATGATGGCAACACCCGCGTCGTACTCCTTTTTGGTCATGAACGGCAGCAGGTGATCCTCCATCGAATAGGAGCCCATGCCGCCAGTATTCGGGCCCTTGTCCCCCTCGAAGGCCCGCTTGTGGTCCTGGACCGCGGGCATGGGCAGCAGCGTCATCCCGTCGGTAAAGGCCTGGAGCGTGAACTCCTCTCCGACGAGCAATTCCTCCACGACGACCTGGGCCGCCCCGCCTATCCTCTTTTCCACCACCTCGGCCGCGTAGTCCGCCGCCGCGGCCTGGTCCTTCAGTTGGTCGCCGATGACCCTCACGCCCTTGCCGCCGGTCAGCCCCACGGGCTTGATGGCCACGGGCATTCCGAAGTCCAAGACGGCCTTCCTGGCGGCCTTCGGGTCGTTCAGGATCTCGAACTTGATGCCGCCCTTGAGCTTGTGCTTGGCCATGAGGTTCCTCATGAAGGTCTTCGAGATCTCGATTTGCGCCGCGTTCTTGTACGGCCCGACGGTCTTGCAGCAGGCCTCGGCCTCGAGTGCGTTCGCAACGCCCTCGCCTAGCGGGGCCTCGGGGCCAACCACGGCAAGCTCCGCTCCGACAGCCTTTGCGAAGGCCACCACGGCCTTGACATCGGTGCCCTTTCCCAATTGGAACTTCTTGCACAGCCTTGCTATGCCCGGGTTATTGTTGCCCGCGAAGCAGAAGAGATCGATGTCGTCCTTGACGGCGGCCTTGGCGATGGCGTGCTCCCTGGCGCCCCCACCGATGAGAAGTACCTTCATGTTCTTTCCCCCGGTGGGGAATGCCGGAATCGAATATTAATCCTTTTGAAAAATCACCGGTCCGTCAACCCTTGACACCAAGGTCCGTCCTGGTTATCAGCGGCACGAGGGAGATGCCCTCCTTCTTGAGGAGCTCCTCGGCGCCCTCCTGCCGGTCCACCACGACCACGACCTTGTCGACGACGCCCCCGGACTCCTTGATGGCGTTCACAGCCTTGAGGGAGCTCGCCCCCGTCGTCGTGACATCCTCCAGGACCACGACCTTGTCGCCCTTGGATATCTTTCCCTCGACCTTGTTCCCAGTCCCGTGGCCCTTCTTCTCCTTCCTGACGATCAGGTACGGGATGTCGGTCTCGAGGGCCACGGCAACGACGAGAGGAACGGCGCCCAGCTCCATGCCCGCGAGCTTCGTCGCCCCCTTGACATGCCTCGATGCCTCCTTCGCGATGCCCCTCAGCACCGACGGGTCCGTCATGGCCATCTTCATGTCGACGTAGTAGTCGCTCTCCCTTCCGGACGACAGCGTGAACTTGCCGTACTTCACGGCCCCGGTCCTCTCCAGGGCCCCCTTAAGCTCTTTCTTGTCCATGGGTCCACCCCCTCTACCAAGGCTCCTTCTTCTTGCCAAGCTTGTAGCCGATGATGTTCGCCAGCAGGTGTATGCCGGGTATCAGGATGAGTATCGCGATGGCGTGCCAGGCCATGAATGTGTGCAGGGTCCATGTCGGATAGAACGCCAGCAGGAACAGCCAGGACCCGACGACGAAGTCCAGCTGGTCCACGAGCGGGGCCCTGGCGCCCCTCGGCAGGCCCCTCCGCCGCTTCCCATAGCTGAACAGCAGGTCGCCCATCATTGCGCCGAAGCACATGGCCATCAATGGCCCTATGAACCCAAGTGCCGTCGGCACTGACGGCGTGAAGTCGGTCAGGTAGGACTTGGCCTCGGCGGTCGTGAAGCTGCGAATGATGACCATGGCCGTGCCCACGGCAACACCGCCCAGGATGCCCCAGCCAAGGCCCGCCCAAGACTTGCCGTCGCCGAGCAACCGGACGCCCCTCTTGTCCTTCCGGCGGCCGTCTATGGGCGCCCCGCCCCCAAGAAGCACCGCGATGGAGCCGGTGCACATAGCCGGGAACATGAACCAAAGGGCTTGGCCCGCGACTATCAGGGCATCGATGATCGGATTGCCGCCGCTCATGGTCCCGGCCCCTTATATCAACGTGAATAATATATGTACTATCTTAAAAGCCTCTCGACCTCTTCGACCCTCTCCACGAGCTCTGGGATGTCCATCTTTGCGAAGGCCGTTCTGAGCTCTGCTAGGGTATCCAAAGCCTCCTTCTTTCGACCGGTCTCCTTGAACACCGGTACGTAATCGTCGGTCATATTGAGCACTTGGACCTGCATGCCCAGGTCCTCGAAACCCCTCTTGGCCTTGCGGTAAAGCTCCAGGGCCTCCTCCAACGTCCCATTCTTTGCCTTCAAAAGGCCTCTGACCCAGACGACAAGGTTCAGGCCGATCCGGTCGTTGCTACGGGCCAGGAGCCTGCCGCCCTTCTCGATGCTTTCTTCGGCCTCGGCCAGCTTGCCCATGGAGACGAACATCATGGCCATGTTCTCGTAAGTGAACCCGCTGGTATGGACCTCGCCTATGGAATCAGAGATGCTCAGGGTCTTTTTATACAGCTCCAGGGCCTTCGCGTTGTCCCCTTTCTTGTAGTAAAGGAACGCAAGGTTGTGCAGGAGCCTGGCATGGTCCGTCCTGGCCTCGGGCACGTTCTCGAGGTCTGACCTGGCCTCCTCGTAGGTCTTGACCCCCTCGTTGAGGGCCCTTACGACCAGGGCCAGGTTGCCGATGCCCATCTTCGCCATGCCCCTGAGGTACTTGTCATGGACCTTGTTGGCGAGCTCGATGGCCATGTTGAAGTGCTGCCTCGCGCCCTTGTGGTCATCAGAGCGCCAGGCCACGTAGCCGAACCCCACCTGGGCCTCTCCCCTCAAGCGGTCGTCCCTCAGTTCCTCGGCGAGGACCCGGACCCGTTCGAACTCCTTCCGGGACTCTTCGAACTTGCCTGACAGCCTGTGGCAATGCCCCAGCCTGGCCCTGATGGAACCCTCGAGTGCCAGGTCCTTCTGCCGGGCCTTGGACCCAGGACCGGCATCCACGGCCTTCCTCTCCAATAGCTCGATGGCCTTGTTGAAGTTGAGGCACGCATCCACGAACTTGCCCTGGGCCATGGCATCCTTGCCCTTCATGAAGGTGTCCTCGAATGTCATCCCGCGCGTCCCCTCTGCTCACATGAACACGGGACATGGTCAAATATCTTTCCCGAGGGCCTTGAGGGCGTTCCCGCCGAGGATAGCCTCCACGGCCTCCGAGGGAAGGCCCAGGCCCCTTATGGCCTCGATGTTTCCCCTGATGTCCGAGATGGTCGGCCAGTCGCTGCCAAAGATGACCTTTCCGGTCACCTTCCTCAGTTCTGGGAAGTATTTCAGAAGGTTCTTCGGCGGGAGGCCCGAGACCTCCATGAAAACGTTTGGGTGTATGACCGCCAGCAAAAAGGCCTCGTCGTACCAAGCCCCTCTCCCACTGTGGGCCATGACGATGCGCAGATCAGGGAAGTCGACCGCGACATCGTCGATGTACTTGGGCTCGCTGTATTTCAGCCGGGCCCCCCTGAAAATGGAGGAGCCGGTGTGGAACATGATGGGGACCCCCAGCTCCTGGGCCTTCCCGTAGAACGGGTACATCGACGGGTCGTTGGGATAGAAGTGCTGGTAGGAGGGGTACATCTTCACCCCTTTGATGCTCAGGTCATCGACGCAATGGACCAGCTCCTCGACCTTTCCCTCGCTAGTCGGATGGACGGAGCAGAACGGTATGAAGAATTTACGGCCCGAGCAGAAGTCGGCAACGAATTCGTTCGTAACGACCCCCGTCGTGGTCGGAGAGTTCTCAGCAAGGACCACTGCCCCGTCCACCCCTTCCTTCCTGAGGATGGCCTCAAGCCCCGCGGGGCACATTATATCCTCGAAATGCTCATTAAGGGCGGGGTTGGCCTTCAGCATGAGGTCGAAGACCTGGGGGAGCCAGTCCCCCTTCTGGCCGATATGGACGTGGAAATCTATGACCTTCATCCTCTGTCCCGTCCCTGTCACGAGGATAGCACTTTCGGTTTATTTAGGTTGGGGCGCGCGCTCAAACGGGACGCACCCCATCTGTCCCATCCTTGGTTTTTTCTCAATCGATTTTCTGCGGCTTTGGTCGAGGAAAGGGGCAGGAAAGGATAATTAGCACGGCGTTATATTGACGAAACCAATGAAAATGAGGCCCTCCATGCCCACGATCTACGAGGGAATTGTCTGGCGCCCTCCCTCCGAGGCCGACAGCCTGATCCTCCAGGCCACCATCGGGTGCTCGTGGAACAAATGCACCTTCTGCGCCGCCTATCTCGAGAAGGATTTCAGAATCAAGCCCCTGAAGGAGGTCGAGGCCGACATTAGGACGGTCCTACCATACGCCAGGGACTCCCGGAGGATATTCCTTGCCGACGGGAATGCACTGTGCATCCCGACCGAGGACCTTCTCAAGATACTCAAACTACTCGATGACCACTTCCCAAGCCTCGAGCGGGTCGGAATATACGGAGGACCGAACGACATAGCCGAGAAGTCCGTCGAAGAATTGAGGGCCTTGAAGGAGGCGGGTCTGGGCATCGTCTATCTGGGGCTCGAGAGCGGCTCGGAGAAGGTGCTCAAGATGGTCCGCAAGGGGGTCGGCCCAAAGAAGATGATCGAGGCTGGGCGAAAGGTCAGGGCGGCGGGCCTGGCCCTCTCGGCGATCATCATTCAGGGCCTCGGCGGAAGGGCCTTGTCCGACGAGCACGCCCGGGAGACCGCCAAGGTCCTGAACCAGATGGACCCAGAGTACGTGGGGGCCCTGACCCTGATAGTGTGCGAAGGGACCCAGATGGAAAAGGACGTCGCCCAGGGGAAGGTGGAGCTCCTGTCGCCCAAGGACCACTTAAAAGAGCTAAGGTTCCTCGTGGAAGGATTGGACCTCACCAATTGCATCTTCCGGGCGAACCATCCTTCAAATTACATCACCTTCCGGGTGGCGCTTCCTAAAGAAAAAAAATCATTGCTGGCCGAGATAGACCGGGCCCTGGACCTCGACGAGGACGGTCTCAGACCCGAGTGGGCAAGGGCCCTATGAGGACCATTTTGTATAGTCCCGGGAAGGGTAGTTGTCGAAACATTTATGTGGGGTCACGGACTACAAGTGGCGCCGGTCCAATGCAGGGCCCGTTTTCAGAATCGATTTAGGCCCTCGCGTTGGGATGACGGCACCCAAACGGGCGGGTCATCCATGGTCGAACATGTGAGCGAGCTCGTTGAGATTGTCGGAAAGGAGAACGTCCGGACAGACCCCCTGGAGTGCCTGACCTATGGACGGGACATGTCAGTGCACGAGGGGCGGCCCGAGGTCATAGTCTTCCCGTTGACCACCGAGCATGTGGTCAAGGTACTCAAACTGGCCAACAATCACGGGATCGCGGTCACCCCCCGTGGTTCTGGCACGAGCGTGACTGGCGGTGTGCTCCCGGTCAGGGGCGGCATCGTCCTCGACCTGACCCGCATGAACAAGATAAAGGACATCAGACCCGAGGACGCCCAGATGGTGGTAGAGCCCGGCGTTATATGTGCCCAGGCGAACGCCGCCGTCAAAAAGTACAACCTCTTCTTCCCACCTGACCCGGGCAGCAGCGCGATATGCACGATAGGGGGCATGGCAGCGACCAATGCCTCCGGCGTCAGGGCCGTCAAGTACGGCACGGCCAAGAACTGGATCATGGCCATGGAGGTCGTCCTCGCCGACGGGACCGTCATTCGGACGGGGACCAGGGCCCCAAAGTCCTCGTCGGGCTACGACCTCACCCGCCTCTTCATCTGCTCCGAGGGGACCCTCGGCGTAATCACTGAGCTCACCTTGCGGCTCCTGCCAATACCCTCCTACGTTGCGGTCCTGAGCGTGGGTTTCGACCGCATTGAGGACGCTGGCAAGGCGGTCTCTGGCATGCTCTCCCAGGGCATCAACCTGAGCTGCTGCGAGATAATGGACCGGAACAGCCTGACGGTGATCAAGAGCGCCATGAGGCTCGACATCCCCGACTACGACGGCCTCCTATTGATTGAGATTGACGGCGAGAAGGAAATGGTCAAGGACCAGATCGCGCGGGCGATGAAGATATGCAAGGGGGCCGGGGCGGTCAATATAACGATGTCGGACGACCCCAAGGAGCGGGAGCAGATATGGAGGGGCCGCTCGGGCCTCGTCCCGAGCTTCTCCCGCCTGAAGGCCGGATCGCGCCTCATTCCCATCGCAGAGGACTTCGGGGTCCCCCCTTCCAAGATCCCGGACGCTATAAAGGGCATCCAGGAGATCGCCAAAAGGAATAGTATTACTATCGCGACCTTCGGCCACGTTGGGGACGGGAATCTTCACTCGACCTTCATCACGGACGTCAGGAAACGGGAGGACTGGGACAAGATCCGCAAGGTAGGCCAGGAGCTCATCGACCTCGCCCTTGGGCTCGGCGGGACGATAACCGCGGAGCACGGGACGGGTCTCTCGAAGGCCCCATTCATCCGGAAGGAACAGGACAAGGCCCTGGACGTCATGCGTACCATCAAGAATGCCCTCGACCCGAAGGACATCCTCAACCCGGGCAAGATGGGCATGACCGACGGGGAACCGGATATATATGATCACTTTGCCTTCGAGAGCCTCGTGAAGCACCCCGAGGCGATAAAGTCCTTCGGGGACAAGGTCGACACGGAGATTCTTGCCTGCATCCAATGTGGATTCTGCCGCGGCGGATGCCCGGTCTTTGGCGAGACCGGGATGGAGTCCTACAACGCGAAAGGCTTCGTCACCCTGGCCTTCAATCTCTTCAGCGGGGACCTCAAGCCAGGGCCGGACCTCGTCGATAAGTTCTACCACTGTCTCACATGCATGAACTGCCGGTTCAAGTGCCCCCCCGGCATCAACATACCCGAGATCGTCCTCGGGGCCAGGGAGCGCCTCGTCGAGGCAGGTCTCATGCCCGCGGTCTTCAAGGCCATGACCGACAGCATGGGGCTCAACGGGAACCCCTTCGACCAGCCCCAGGGGAAGCGTACCGAATTTTACCCCGAGGCATTGGCCGCACGCATTGGGAAGGAGCACATCGCTAGGGCCGAGGTGGTCATCTTCGCCGGGTGCATCGCATCTTATCAGGATATTTCATTGCTCCAGCACCTGGTCAAGGTCCTTGATGCGGCCGGCGTCAATTACGCCGCCATGGGGAACGAGGAGAGGTGCTGCGGTTTCCCGGCCTTCCTCATTGGCGGAGATGCTCTCGTGAAAGAGCATGTAAAGAAGAACGAGGAGGCCTTCAAGAGACTTGGTGTCACGCGGCTCGTGACCCAGTGCTCGGGCTGCTACAGGTTCTTCAAGGAGGTCTTCCCGAGGCATTCGAAGTACGGTCTCGAGGTTCTCCATTCCGTCGAATACCTCCATAAGCTCCTTAAGGAGGGCCGTCTGAAGTTCAAGAAGCCCTTCGGGAAGACGGTCCTATACCATGATCCGTGCGACCTGGGCCGCCACATGCAGGTCTTCGAGCAGCCAAGGGAGATACTGAAAGCGGTTCCTGGCCTCACGCTCCTTGAATTCCCCGAAAACAGGAACCTTTCCCGGTGCTGCGGTGGGGGCGGGGGCTTCAAGGCCTTCGACCCCGGGATGAGCACCGACATCGCCCTGAAGAAGGTGCGACAAGCCCTAGCGCTCGGGGCCGAGGTCATCACCTCGGCATGCCCGACATGCAAGGACAACCTCGCCCTCGCCGCCGCCCGACTGAAGGAGGAGGGCGATGCGGACGCGAAGAGGCTGAAGGTCATGGACCTGACGGAACTGCTGGCAAAAGTCATATAATTGAGCAGTAACTACTTGCCGTACCGCTCCCTGAGGACCCTGTGGAGGATCTTGCCCGTGGTCGTCCTCGGCATCTCCTCGTTTTTTATGAAGATGACCCTCTTGGGCCTCTTGAAGCTCGCCAGCTTGTCCTTACAGAACTCGACGATATCCTCTTCGGTCACCGCGACCCCTTCCTTGACCACGACGATGGCGGTGACCTGCTCCCCCCATTTTTCGTGCGGGGTCCCAATGACGGCCAGGTCGAACACACCTGGATGCCTGGCCACGACCTCTTCCACCTCGGTTGGGTAGACGTGCTCCCCGCCCGTGATTATCATATTGGCCTTCCGGTCGACGATGTAATAGTAACCGTCCTTGTCCTTGCGGGCCATGTCCCCGGCCGTGAAGAAACCATCCTCGGTAAAGGCCTCCTTGGTCTTCTCGGGCAGATGGTAGTATTCCGTGAAAATCATTGGACCTTTGGAGTAAAGCTCGCCCACCTCCCCCTCTGGGACGGGCTCCTTGTGCTCGTCGAGTATCTTCAGCACGGGGGTCCCCACGTTCTCCTTGCCGACGGAGCCGAGGTTGGTCAGCTGCTCCTCCGGCCTAAGGAGGGTGACGAGCCCGGCCTCCGTGGAGCCATAGGCCTCGAATAGCTTCGCATTCGGGAAGAACTTCATGATGTCCCGCTTCGTCTGCTGCCGGACGGGGGCCGACGAGCACAGGAGATGCTTGACGCTCTTTCCGTCGAAACTCTTCTTGACCTCCTCGGGCAAAGAGAGTATAAGCGCGTAATGGGTCGGGACGAGGCTCGTGAAGGTTATCCTCTCCCTGTCTATGACCTCGAGCATCCGCTCCGCCTTGTAGTTGAAGTCCGGGAATATGTAGACCGAGGCCCCGATGTAGGTGAGGTCGAACGAAAAGAAGGTGCTGTTCACGTGGCACAATGGCATGACGAACATCCCGATGTCGTCCCTGTGGAACTGGAACTCGATGTCTGTAAGGAGGAAGAAGGCAAGGTAGGACCTGTGGGACCTCAGGACGCCTTTCGGTTTACCTGTCGTCCCGCTCGTATACAGCTGGATCCAGATCTCCTCGCCTTGGATTTTGACCTTGGGGTCCTCGGGACCGCCCCCGGCCACGATATCCTCGAGATGCACCCAGCCCTTCGGCGTCTTCTCCCTCGGCCCAATATAGATGAAATGCTTGACGCACTTGAGGTCCTTCCGGACCTTCTCCACCTCCGGCACAAATACATGCTGGACGATGAAGGCCTTCGCGTCCGAGTCGTTGATGATGTAGGCTATGTCGGGGGCCGTGAGCCGCCAGTTGATCGGCACCGCGATGATGCCCGATTTAGCGGTCGCGGCGTAAATCTCCATCCATTCGATACAGTTCTGGGAGATTATGGCCGTGCGGTCCCCTTTCGAAATGCCCAACTTCATTAGGCCATTCGCCAACCGGCAGCTTCTCTCGTGGTATTCCTTGAAGGTGAGGGCCCTGGTCTCGTCCTTGACCGCCATCTTGTTGGGAAACTTCTCGGAATTGACCTTTATCATTTCTCCAAGATAGAGCCACTGGTCCATGCCCAACCCCTCCTGTAACTGGCAGGTGCCGAAATTATATTCACTATATATAAAAACAATGTGTATTTTTTTTTGATTTTGATATATACAAATGATGTTTTTTGAATTTAGACGGAAAGGCAGGTGAGAAAAGGGCCCGGGGGCGATATTATGCTGACCGTTTTTATACAATAAGCAATGCATTTAAGGTCTCTAGACATTTCGTTATTTCGAAGGAACCGTCAAATTCAGGAGATGATGACATGGCCAACGAAAAAACACCAAAGGTCCACCCCTCTTGCTACATCGCCCCCACTGCAGTTATAATCGGCGATGTCGAGATCGGGCCGAACTGCAGCGTGTGGGACTTCGCGACCATCAGGGGCGACTTCAACAAGATCGTCATCGAGGAGGGTTCGAACATCCAGGAGCATGTGGCCATCCATGTGACCCCTCTTGGTGGGACCCACATCGGGAAGAACGTGTCGGTCGGCCACAACGCGGTGGTCCACAGGGCCACGGTGAAGGACCAGTGCATCATCGGAATGCACTCAACGGTCCTCGACGGATCGGTCATCGGGGAATATTCCATCGTCGGTGCCAACGCCATGGTGAAGGAGAACACGGAGGTCCCGCCCATGAGCCTCGTGGTCGGGGTACCGGCCAAGGTGATCAAGTCCGGTGACGAGAAGCTGAAGGAGGCCACGCTCAGGAACGCCCAGAACTATCATAGGCTCCGGGACGAATATAGGGGCGGCAAGTACGCAAGATACAAGGCCTGACCGCAGGTCCAGGCCCTTGGCCATCTTAGCGACCCCGTGTTGACGTTCGGCCTAGCTCGGACCATGGCTGTAACTTTTGCGCCGACCCAAGTACAGCTGTTATATATATTTTTCTAGAAAGAATAAATAACCTTAAAGATAATAACCATATCACTACATTATAACTATATTGTGACTACATTATGGCCGAATTGTAACCATAATGGGGTTGTCAATCCACACAAGGGAAAACGGAAAAGGGAGATTTAACGACGGGACCGGGGGTCCCTCATCAAGGGCAGGGAGTAAAGGATGGCGAAGAGATCTAATGCACGACCGGTCAAGTTCGAGGTCTACGGCCAAGAGATGATCGAGAAGGACGTGAAGGCCGCCGGCAACAGCGGACGGGTCTATCTACCGCCTGACTGGATCGACAAGCGTGTGAAGATTATCAGGATCAACTAGGAAACAGAACATCGAGCATGTCTAATCGGACAAATCGGAGAATAAGGAAGGGGGAAAGGGCTTGGCGAAGGCCAAGATGAAAATAAGGAGACCTCTGCCCGGGGACGGGGAGCAGATAACCGGGATCGTGAAGGCAATCACGAAGAGGACCCCCTCCGCCGGATTCAGGAAGATGGTGTCCAATTACCTCGAGGAGCGGAAGGACACCTGCATGGTCGCCGAGGTCGACGGCAAAGCGGTGGGCTTCATCCTCGGGGCCATCAAGGAGTACGGTTTCGGTGTCCCGAGGACTGGCTGGATCGAGGTTCTTGGCGTCCATCCCAGTCGGATGGGCTCGGGCATTGGAACGAGGCTCGGTTGGAAATTGATCTCGGTCTTCAAGAACAGGGGCGTCCAGGCCGTACACACATCGGTCCAGTGGACCTCGGGGGACCTCCTGGCGTTCTTCCGCGAGCTGGGGTTCACAAGGAGCGACTTCCTGAACCTGGAGCTCCCCCTCAAGGGAAAGCACGGGAGGGCCAGGCGGTAACCGGTCCGGTTACCCGGCATCCCCAGTCAAGATTACGCCCTTCGCGCCGTCGGAAATGGACGGACACAGGGGAACGACGGAGGGCGACATCGGAAGACTTGAAGCTGATAAAGACAGTAAGAAAGTAAAAAGGAGGTTGTCGGATGGTTCAGCAATTCATAGACTGGCAAGCGAACCGGCACGACTACGCCAAGGCGTGGAAGAAGAAGAACAAGGGCAAGGTGTTCGGTTACTTCTGCACCTACATGCCCGAGGAGGTACTCTATGCCGCAGGCGTGCTACCGGTGAGAATCTTGGGGAGCCACGAACCCCAGAACGTAACCGAGCCGCACATCTTCGCGATGTTCTGTCCGTTCTGCCGCGACTGCCTGGCCCAGGGGCTTAAGGGCAGATACGATTACCTCGATGGCATCGGGATAGCCCAGTCGTGTCTGCACATACGGCAGGCCTACACGAGCTGGACGAAGCACATCCCGACGGAGTTCAGCTACTACCTGAACATGCCCCACAAGGTCCAGAGCAAGAGGGCCAACCCTTTCCTGAGGGGCGAGATCGAGGACTTCGTGAAGGCCGTCGAGAAATGGACGGGGAAGAAGATCACCGACGCGAATCTGAAGGAGGCCATAACGGTCTACAACAACAACCGGCGCCTCATGCGGGAGCTCTACGAGCTTCGAAAGGCCGACAAGCCCCCCATCACGGGTACCGAGGCCATGTACATCACCATGGCCATGCAGATGACGGACAAGGTCGAGCACTCCAAGGCCCTCGAGCGACTGATAAAGGACCTCAAGAATAAAAAGGTCGAGCGAGACCCAGGCGCGAGGCTGATGGTGGTCGGGAGCGAGAACGATGACACCAAGTTCCTCAACATGGTGGAGTCATGCGGGTCCACCATCGTTGTGGACGACCACTGCACGGGAAGCAGATACTTCTGGAACGATGTCAAGGATGGCAAGGACACCCTCCAGGCAATCGCCGACAGGTACATCGAGCGGCCCCCCTGCCCGACCAAGGACTGGGAGGAAAGGAAGAGACTGCCCCACATCCTGAAGCTGGCCAAGGACTGGAGGGCCCAAGGCGCCATACTCGTGCAGCAGAAGTTCTGCGATCCGCACGAGCTCGACATGGTCGCACTGAAGAAGTTCCTGACGGCGAACGGGATTCCGTGCCTCCAGCTGGAGCTGGATGTCACTGTGCCCATCGGCCAGTTCAAGATACGAGTGGAAGCCTTCCTGGAGATCATCCGGGGAGAGGAGCTGTTCTGATAGAGGAGGTGTGAATCATGGCGGAAAAGAAAGCAAAATACCCGACGGAACCTCTCAAGTGCTGGGAGGAGGCGAAGAAGATAAGGCTGGACTATTACAAGAACTACGCCTTCGCCCATGACACGGGCGGGATCCGGTGGGCCGGAGGGGCCTGGTCCTTCGACGCGATACCGGCGGGACTGGGCAACGATGTATACCCGATAACGAGCGAACCCTACAGTGCGAGCTGCGCCTTCAATAAGGAACAGTCCATCAAGTACCTCGAGGCGACCGAGAAGGCCGGCTACGCAAGGGACCTGTGCGCTTATATGAGGAACTACTGGGGCTCCATCCTTCTCAATGACTTCGTGTTCACGCATCAATTCCCCGACGAGTTCAAGGGCGTGAAGGGCTTCCCCAAACCGGATTTCATTTGGCAGGACCACATCTGCTGCAGCCACGCGAAATGGTACCAGGTCGTCAGCGAGCTCGAGGGCGGCATCCCCAACTTCTGCATCGACGTCGCTGCTGGCCCCGAGTCCGCGATAAACGACAGGATGATCGATTACCTGGTGGGCCAGATGCACGACGGCATCGAATGGCTTGAGAAGGTGACCGGAAGGAAATATAACGACAACCTCCTCATAAAAGCAGTCCTCAACGAGTGCAGGGCCACCTCGACCTGGGCCGAGATCTGCTGTTATAACAGGAACATCCCAGCA